>RCMY010000101.1_pt1 | contig 77236 bp, 69 predicted proteins | sample 2041341 | NCBI WGS metagenome assembly RCMY01 (sample SAMN09708234, study PRJNA481090) | Marine sediment metagenome, whole genome shotgun sequencing project. | reverse complement strand
GTAGCCCCTTTTAGATGCCTATAATTTTTTAGGTATTCGGGATATCGCCGACTCCATTTAGGACCAATCTTGGTCGGTACGGATATTGTTTGATGTCTTGTTTGGATGTGACGCCGGATAAGACGAGGATTGGATCCATGCCGCTTTCGATGCCAGCGAGGATGTCGGTATCCATGCGGTCACCGATCATTGCGGTTTCTGCTGAATGGATGCCGAGAATTTGCAGACCAGTGCGCATCATCAACGGGTTTGGCTTGCCGATGTAATAGGCGCTTTTGCCGGTGGTGAGTTCGATCGGGGAAATCAATGCGCGGCAAGCTGGAATCAGGCCATCTTCCGAAGGGCCGGTAAGATCGGTGTTGGTGCCGATCAGCTTTGCGCCGCGAAGAACATGGTTCATCGCCTTACAGATAAGCGTGTAGTTATAGCTCAGTGTTTCGCCGATGATTACATAGTCAGGGTCTACGTCGTTGAAGGTTATGTTGGCATCGTGCAACGCATTGAAAAGGCCAGGTTCGCCAACAATATAAGCGCTGCAGCCAGGGCTTTGATGACTCAAAAACTTTGCCGTTGCCAGTGCACTGGTATAGAAATGGCTTTCGTCAACGTCGAGTCCCATGCGGGCGAGCTTTTGCTGGAGTTCTTTTGGTGTCTTGCCGCTGCCGTTGGTCAAAAATAGAAATTCTTTATTTTCGCGTTGCAGCCATTCGACAAAATCTTTGACGCCGGGAATTAAATCGTCACCTTTGTAGATAACGCCATCCATATCGCAGATGAAGCCTTTTTTTGATCGCAATGAATCCATATGCAGTTCTCCTTTTTACGTAAAATGATAAAATTCTACTGATAATCTGGATTTAAAATAAATAGGCATAAGATAAATGCCTCTCAAGAAAGAGTATTCTGCCAGGAATCGTTTTTTCCTTTTTGGTGGCAGCGTATAAATTTTGATTTGTTTACAGATTTTTTATAGTTTTAGAGGATACTATACAAAACAAAGAGAATGTTTTTGCGCGTTTTCTATATATATTTATTGTTTTTTGCAAAGTTGATAAAAATGCTTGACTTAGAGTCGACTCTAAGTTGTAGTATTTGAAAAGTAAAACATGACAACGATAAAAATGCGTACAGATTTTATCGTTGCGTGCTTTTGCATATGATTTTGAGGCTTGGCATGCATCTGATTTTTGATATATATTAAAAAAAGAATGTATTACTTTTTAAACATGTAATAATTTTCATGTTGTTTTCATTTTTCTCCGTTAAACTATGTTTAATGGAAATGGTGATGGCGGTGGATGAAAGCGAAGCTCCATTTTCAACTGAGTTTATATAAAGAGGAGAAGGTAATTAGAATGAACAATGGAAAAAATTTATTTATGGCAATGGCACTGGCTGGTGGTGTGTTTTTTAATATGACAGCTACGACACATGCGGCAGAAGTATACCATCCCGTGAAGAATGGCAGCTATAGCACGGCAGAGGAAGCAACGAATACAGGTATTTTCATGGATAAAGCGGCAATTACGCCAATCTATCATCCGGTAGCAAACGGTGCTTATAAAACAGCTGAAGAAGCTGAAAACACGGGAATATTTTTAGCGGATGGTGCGGTTGTACCGATTTATCACCCAGTTGAAAATGGCGGATATGCTACAGCTGAAGACGCCGTGAATACGGGTATATTCCTGAATAAGTAAGTGAATGCAGATTCGTTTTGTATGAAGGGTCTAGGCAAGAAAGATAGAGAATAATTAGCAAGGTGTAATTGGAAACTCCGGCAAAATTATTATTTCCTGAATTTGCCGATCATATAGATGCGGGTGGGCCTGCTGTTAAATGAAACACTTTTTCACGGGCCCTCTCTGCAATTGTCAGTTTGGAGAGAACAAAAGTTTATTTCTGTTTTGACAGGTTTATATTTTCATGTTATTTTCAGTTTATCCGACTATGATGAACGTCATGGAAAACGAAACAGCTCTTATTGTAGAGCGTAAGGATACATTTCCTAAAAAAATAAAAAGATTTAATAGTAAAGAGAAGAAGGTAATCACAATGAAAAACAGTAAACAAATATTTATGGCCATGGCTTTAGCTGGCGGCATTTTTTTCAATATGGCAGGTACGACACATGCTTCGACGCCGCAAGATGCGACATATGATAATACCGGCATTTATCATCCGGTGAAATTGGGTCAATTCGATAGTGCTAGAGAAGCTGAAAACACAGGGCTTTTTGCTGAGGAAGCAGGCGTTGTTCCAGTATATCATCCAGTAAAGAACGGTCAGTATAACAGTGCTGAAGAAGCAGTGAATACGGGAATATTCGTTAATAAATAAGCAGTAAAAATCTAAAAATTGAAGAAAAGCTTCCTATTGTAAAATAAAGCAATAGGAAGCTTTTTTATTTTGAATAAAGGGACATAATTGATTTTGACAATCGGAGGGCAAAAGAGGATAATAAATATGTCCTTTAAACGACAAAAAAATTTGGCCAAGCGGTTTTGGATAGGTGGCTGACAGCAATCAGGCAAAGTTTTGCGGCTTGTGGAGAATCTGTAAAGCTTTGCCTGGCGGCTAAAAACATAACGATCAAAGAATTTGATGCTGGATAGACAGCGTGCAGCTTAATATAAGAAAGGAGGATGTGTAGTGTTTAAAGTCCTCATTGTAGATGACAGCGTTTTTATTAGAACGACAATAAAGGCTTTGCCGCTTTGGGGCGAGGTAAGTGGTTTTGTGATAGCAGGAGAAGCAAAAAGTGGAACGGAGGCGTTGCAGCTTCTGGAGAAACATTCTTTTGACTTGGTCATTACGGATATTTGTATGCCAGATATGACAGGTATAGAACTTTTGAAACTCGTGGTGAAAAAAAATCTAGTGCCTTGCGTGGCCTTGATCAGTCAGCATACGGATTTTGAGTATGCAAAAAAAGGCTTGCTTTACGGTGCGATGGATTACATAGTCAAGCCTTTTGTCGAGGAGGATTTAGCTCGTTTATTGATAAGGGTAAAGGGCCAACTGGCGGAGCGCCGACGTTTGGAAAAAGCGATCGGGACCAAGCTGAGCCCGGCCGAGTTGGTGCGAGAAATGATTATGACAGAAGACTTGAGCCAATTGATTGGTATGGTGAAGATGGGAGATCTGGCTTCGCTGCGTTTGGCTGTGGCGCTTGGGGAATCGATTACCAAAAAAGCGGCGGGTGATGCCAGACTGGCCAAGGAAGCATTATACGCTTCTGTGCAAAAAGTAGCAGTGGAACTCGATAAAAATTATAGTTGGATCGGTAAATATAGAAATCTTCAATCAATCGTTGAACAGCGTTTTGTCCAAGCTGATGAGACCTCGTTGTTGTTGCAATTTCAGGCAAGTGTTGTTGAATTGGTTGAAGTGGTAAATGAATTTACGAACCTTCGCTGTCAAGGACGTAGTGCTCAAGAGATCGCGCAGTATATGCTCGAACATATCGATGAACAGTTATCGTTGACGAAAATAGCCAAATGTTTGTATATTACAAGGACGTATCTAGGTGAAGTTTTTAAAGAAAAGACGGGATTGAAGGTGAGGGAATACCTTTTATTCCTCAAAATAACCAGAGCAAAGCATTTGCTGACAGAAGACCAGCTAAGCTGGGACGAAATTGCATTGCTGCTTGGCTATAATAGCACGGAATATTTTGCTGGATTGTTTACGCAACATGTGGGTTGTTCACCGCGCCAATATCAAAATAAAGAAATGAAGGCGCGGCAAAGTTTATGAGGAGTTAAAGATTTTTTACTTCTCGATTAGAAAATGTCGACTTTTTTGTAAACGAAGTCGACATTTTTTTATAGGATTAAAGAGTTAGACAAATTATACTAATACATAAGTTCTCAATACATTTCTAAAAGCGCTTGGTAAAGCTGATTTTATAGAATACTGCGACGAGGGAGGCAATAGCAAAATATGAAATGGGATTGGTCAATAAAAAATGCAAGCCGTCGTGGGGCGGACAGCGGGCGTTTGACGCCGCTTAAGTAAGGAGAGATTTTTATGTCGGAATACAAGCAGCAATTTGAAAGATTTCCGCAACAGGTCTTGGAAGTTTTGGGTTTCAGTGTGGTCATCGTAGAAGAGGAATCACATCACATCGTTTATGCGAATCAACAAGCTTTGCAGATGTTTGGCTGGAGGCAGGATGAAATAATCGGTTGCAGCTGCCAAGAATTGTTGTGCCCAGAGACAAAGTCGATGGATATTGATGCGCAATGCAGTAGTTCGGAAAGAGAGATTGTCCGACCGGATGGGAAACATCTGACGGTTGTGGAAAATGTTGTTTCTGTGGAAATGAATGACCGTCGTTATTTATTGTTAAGCCTAATGGATTGTTCGGCTCAAAAAAAGATGCAAAAAAAATTGCAATCGGTAAATAAAGCATTGCTCACTGAAATAGATAAACGTGTCGAAATTGAAGAACGTTTGAAAAATTTGGCTTATAGTGATTATTTGACAGGCTTGCCTAATAAATTATCTTTTTTGGGACAATTGAATCGAGCTATTATCGGAGCTTCGGTGATGACAGATAAATTAGCAGTCTTGTTCATCGACCTCGACGAATTCAAGATGGTCAACGACACAATGGGACATGCGGTAGGTGATCGCTTGCTGCTTGAAGTGGCGGATCGTTTAAAGAAAAATCTACGCGGCAACGACGTGATTGCCAGACTAGGCGGCGATGAGTTTGTTGTTCTTCTTGAAAGAATTCAGCCGAATGGGCTCGATGGTGTAGTGGAACAATTATTAGCTAGTCTCAGACGCCCATTTCGAATCAAGGATCGAGAATTTTTCATTACAACAAGTATAGGGGCAGCGATATTTCCTTATGATGGAGCAGATGCTGATTCGTTGATACGAAATGCGGATGCGGCCATGTACAAAGCCAAGGCGCAGGGGCGGAACCGTTGGTCGCTTTGTGCAAAGACAACGGGTGAGTATATGGCAAGTGGACAATAAAATAGCGTGGGTAAAGCAGGCTGCTTTGGCAGCCTGCTTTTTGCTTGGAACCAATCGGTAGGTAAGCGCGTTGGCGCAGAAGAAGGCGAATGTTCATTATGTTAACCTAGAAGCTTAAAGACGTTGACTGAATGGGAAGGCTTCGTTATAATGAAATGTGTTTATAAGGGGGTGCTTTTATGGAACGTTTGATTCGGGCACTTGGGTCGCTGGCAGAGGAGCGATACCAAGGTTCATATATTGGTAAGATCTTGTGGGAAAAACAAGCGACAGCTTTACCGACGAAGGGGACGACTCGCTTGACCATCGAGCGGGAATGTAGAAACTTCATCCGCATCTTAGTTGTACTGGAAGCTGAGCAGATAATTGCGGCTCGCCTACAAGTCGGTCTTTTTTTGGCAAAGGAAAAACATGAAGCTGAACAGCAAGAGAGCATGGAAGATGCTCGTGCGATTGCAGCCGAGCGGTGGCGCGTGTTCAGTCCGCAAGAAATCATTGACTTTGTTGATTCCGTGGGCGATCAAAATGAAATCCATCGCAGTGCTTGTCCTGTCGTACCAGGCCTTTTTTTGTTGCAACAGATTGCTGCAGAACTTTCTTTGGCGAATCAGTTGGAACTGCGGTTTTTACAACCGTTATATGCAGGGCAAATGGTTTCGATACATAAAGACAAAAATATTTGGCGGGGCTATGGGCCGTCAGGACTGGCTTTTTCGGTAAAGATTCGGTATTTTAAAAATTCGGAGGAATGAATGATGGGACATACAAATGCAGCGAAGTTGACGACTAGAGATATGACGAAAATGGCGATTTGCGTGGCACTTTTGTGCGTAGCGGCATATATTTCATTTCCTTTGCCCTTTACCGTGGCGATGGTTACGGCATTGACGATTGTGATGAATTTGTCTGCGTTTATACTGACACCAAAGCAGACGTTTACGGTTATTGTGGTTTATCTGCTTTTGGGGGCTGTGGGCGTGCCGGTTTTTCCGGGGGGAGCGGCAGGGCTGGGTAAGCTTTTCGGTCCGACGGGAGGGTTTTATTTTGCGTATCTTTTAGCCTATCCTTTGGTCAGTATGGCAAAGGGAAAAGAAAATTCATTGAAAAGATATATATTGGTTGCAGTGGTGATCGGCATGCCAATCACGTACATCGGTGGCTTGATTTCGATGTATCTCATCATGCAGGTCGATCTTTGGAGTGCATTGGTCATGGCGGTTTTTCCGTTTATTCCGGGGGATATATTCAAAGCGGCAGCTGCGGCTTTTTTAGGCGTGAAAACCAATAAAGTATTTCAATTGAGAGGCTGAACCATGAGTGAAGCATATGTATTAGGCGGCCTGAGAACGCCGATTGTTGTAAAAAATGGGGCGTTTGCTAAACGTGCGCCAGAGGATTTTTGTGCCACGCTTTTGCGGGCTTTGATTGAACGGCATCAGTTAAAAGAAATCGATCAGATCATATGCGGCAATGCTGTCGGCACAGGTGGAAATATAGCTAGGCTTATGGCACTGAAGGCTGGCGTCAAAGAGGAAGTTCCAGCGTTTACAGTTGATATGCAGTGCGCTTCGGCGGCACTGAGCATAGAGCTAGCCCGGGCAAAAATCATCAGTGGCGAAGCGGACTTGATCATTGCCGGAGGACTCGAGAGTTCTTCTTTGCAGCCGATGCGCATCTACGATAAGTCGGATTGCCGCTATAACGAGCAAACACAGGGGTTTTACAAAGTGGCACAGTTTTCTCCATGGGAAAACGATCCCTTGGCTATGTTGCGCGGAGCTGAAAGAGTGGGCGTGGCAGATCAGGTGACAAAAGCGGAACTTGATTTTTGGACGCTGCGCAGTCATAAGCTGGCATATGAGGCCAAGCAAAATGGGGAACTCAAGGATATCATCTTACCGATTGGTGAAGTTGATAGCGATGATGGAATTCGTGCGCGCATGAGCCAGCGCCTTTTGGATCGGTTGCCCATTTTACTTGGACCGGGGACGCAACTGACGGCAGGCAATGCCTGCCTTATCAATGACGGGGCCGCATTGGTGGTGCTTTGTTCAAAACGGTATTATGAAACATGGGGACAAAAACCTCTGGCTAGAATATGTGCTTCACGTTCGCTCGGAGGAGATCCGGCGCAAAGTCCGCGTGGTGCCATGCGGACTGCGGATAAGCTGATTGAAACCCAAGGGCTTCGTTATGAAGATTTGGCGGCTATTGAATTCAATGAAGCCTTTGCTGTCATTGATGTTTTGTTTGAGCGGGCGCATCCAAACCTCATCGATCGTTATAATGTTTTTGGCGGAGCTTTAGCTTATGGGCATCCATATGGGGCTTCGGGTGCCATCATTTTATTGCATCTTTTGCAGGCTTTAGCAAAAAATGGTGGAGGCCTGGGTGTTTGTTCAATTGCCGGAGCAGGTGGACTTGGAACAGCTTTGCTGGTGGAGGGAATCGCATGAACTATTATGTGTTGCTGGAGCAGCAGGCCGAAAAAAATGGCGATAAAGTTTTCTTGCAGCTCGAAAAGACGTCGTATACATATTCTTCCATAAGAGATAAAGCAGCAGCGATTGCCGAGGCAATAGCCCTTTCGCAGCAAGTTGTTTTGGTAGAAGCGAACGACTTTGTTTCGCAGTTCATTTTGTTCTTTGCTGTGCAGGCGGCAGGCTGTGTGCCGGTATTGCTGCATCATGATCTGCCCATGCTAGAAGTGGAGGCACTGCTTGAAAAGAGCGGCATTCGCGCGATGATTACAGACACAGATCGAGCGCTAGAAAAAAGTATTCCTTTGCCAGAAAGCTTTGGCAAGCTGGGGATTTTTACGGGAGAAGCCCTTCCTTTGCCGCGCGATGAAGATATTTGTGTCGGAGTGCTGAGCTCAGGCTCTTCGGGAGTGCCAAAGCTCATGCTTCGGAGCTATGAAAGCTGGGCGGGATTTTTCCCGGTGCAAAATGAAATATTTAAGGTGGGCGCTTGCTGCAAGATTTTTTTGCAGGGCAGCTTGAGTTTTACGGGTAATCTGAATACAGCATTATCTGTCTTATTTGCCGGGGGAACGATTGTTACGAGTCAAACTTTTCGTTGCCGCACCTGGTTTTCGCTGATGTCACGTTTTTCTGTGGATGTAATCTACCTTGTACCAGCCAAGCTCAAGCTGCTTTTGCCCTTTTGCCGAGAAAAGCTTTTATCTGTAAAAATGGTTTTTACAGGATCGCAGCTTTTGGGGCAAATGGCGGCACGAAAGCTCAGAGAAGTTTTTCCGGCAAGCGATATCCTTTTGTATTATGGCGCGAGTGAGCTCAATTACATCACGTATATTTCATATGAAGATATGCTCAAAAATCCGCAAAGTGTGGGACGGCCATTCCCTGGAGTTGGCTTGTCATTAAAAGATGGTTATGTTTATGTGGATACACCCTATCATGTGTATGGAGCAGTGCTGCCTTTTACGGTTAAAGACGCAGGTTATTTGACGGATGATGGAGCTTTGATTTTTGCCGGGAGAAAGCAGGCGATGATCAACCGTGGCGGGGTCAAGGTGAGCTGCCTCAAGGTGGAGCTTGCCATACGTGACTTGGAAGGCGTAAAAGATGCTGCTATTTTGCCTTATGCGGATGAAAAGCGGGGCAGTGAGATTGCGGCCTTTATTGCCGTGGATGAAAAAATACATCAGCAGGAATTGGTTCAACAAATTCGAAAACGCCTGCCAAGAGCTGAACAGCCGCATCGATTTATTTTTCTTGAAGAGATGCCCCTCAATGATCGAGGTAAAATCGATGCCGCAAAATTAAAACAGCAGTTAAACGCGGATGCATAAAGATTTAGCGAGAAAGTGCCTTAAAGACAAGGTTGCAGGATAATCGCTGTTGTGATAAAATTTCTTTAAAATTTAAAATGGATTGTGCCTGGGGAGCTATTTTGGCTGAGAGGAAGTTTTACTTCGACCCGTAGACCTGATTTGGATAATGCCAACGCAGGGAGTAGCAGAATTTTTGCGGAAAATACTCTCAGTGTATTTTCCGTTTTTTATTTTAGAAAATCATAAAAATTTATTTGGAATGATCATAGTTATTTGAAAGGGGTCATCTGTCATGAAAAAAATCTTGACGATTGCTGGCTCGGATTGCAGTGGTGGAGCTGGAATTCAGGCGGATATCAAAACAATTGCCGCGCAGGGGATGTACGCGATGAGCGTGCTTACTTCGTTGACGGCACAAAATACGACAGGGGTCTATGATGTGATGGATGTTCCAGCCGAATTTGTTGCTAGACAAATCGATTGTATTTTTACGGATATCCGTCCGGATGCAGTGAAGATAGGGATGGTGTCGAATCCGGAGATCATTGAGACCATCGTGCAAAAGCTCAAACAATACGAGGCGGAAAATATAGTAGTCGATCCAGTCATGGTCTCGACGAGTGGCAGCAATTTGTTGAAAAAAGAAGCCATGGTGGCTTTGTGTCAAAAACTCTTGCCATTGGCGAGGGTCATTACGCCGAATCTGCCAGAGGCGGAAGCGTTGTCAGGCCAGTCTGTTCATGATAAAGCTTCTTGCGTCGAAGCGGCAGAAAAAATTTCTCGATTGCTGACCGGTGCAGTGCTGATTAAGGGTGGACATTTGGTCAATACAGCAGATGATTTTCTCTATGATCAAGGGACGCAGACGTGGTTCGTCGGTCAAAAAATTGACAATCCCAACACGCATGGAACGGGATGTACGTTGTCATCTGCGATTGCCTGTGGCCTTGCGGCAGGGGATGAGCTTCCAATAGCTATTGAACGAGCTAAAGCTTATATTACGGGGGCATTGCAGGCGCAATTGAATCTTGGAATGGGCAGCGGTCCACTCGACCATATGTACCAGTGGGGACATATAAAAAAGGACGATTTGTGAAAAATCATTGCTTGCATGGGCAACAATGAGGTACAATGTAGATGCATTTATAAAGCAGAAATGAGGTGCGGTATGTCAACAATCGGCAATATTTCTACAGATCTTTTAAAATCGCTTTTGGGGGATACGTCAACGAACGCAGGAACTTCAACGGCAAGCAATACAACGGATAGCACGAAAACAACAAAGACCAAAACGGTTACTTCGCCAAACGATGTATCTTCACTCAGTGATCTTGACAGCTATGTATCGACACTCAAAGCCGGGCAATCTACACTGGCGGATTACATGGGAAACGATAATGATTCGACTGAAGGCGAGGGCCTATATAGTGTTTTGACTTACAACATGAATGGTCAGGTACAAAATATCATGCAGCAAATAAGCGATCAAAAGGCAGCGAAAGCAGAGTCGAAGTCAACTGATTCGACGAATAATTCGCAAACCAGCGTGACGAAGACCAGCACGAAGTAAGATTTTTGGGACTATCTACAGATTTTTTACATTTTTAATGGGGAAAGTTCACATTGACAGTGAGGTTTTCCGATGATACAATAAAGCAAATCATATAATATAGTAGTAGCTGAGTAATGGCGCTCATAGATACGCAAAGGTATCTATGAGCTTTTTTTATGTGATTTTGCAATTTGAATAAGGACAAAAAGAAGCAAAGATGCTTACGATAGAGTCTTTGCTTTTTGTGTTTTTATGGCAAGAATGGGGGCGTGAATATGTTCAACATATATAAAATGGAGAAAAAATTTGGTGACCTCGAAGTCTTGAAGAGCATCAGCATGCATATTGATGATGGCGAAGTGGTTTGCGTCATCGGTCCATCAGGCTCAGGAAAAAGCACATTTTTGCGCTGCCTGAATTTGTTGGAAACACCGACGAGCGGTGAGATTTATTATAACGGGATGCTCGTCGACCATGATTTGGATACAAAAAAACTACGGCGTGAAGTGGGCATGGTATTTCAGCGCTTCAATCTGTTCCCGATGTTCAGCGTTCTTAAGAATATCACCTATGCGCCAATTCATATCAATAAAATGAAGAAAAAAGATGCAGAAGAGCTAGCGATGAGTCTTTTGGCGAAGGTTGGCCTGACCGACAGGGCCAATGCGTATCCAGCGACCCTGTCTGGAGGCCAGCAGCAGCGCGTCGCGATAGCGAGAGCTTTGGCGATGCAGCCTAAGATGCTCCTTTTTGATGAACCGACATCGGCGCTTGATCCTGAACTGGTCGGTGAGGTCTTAGGGGTGATGAAGCAATTGGCAAAAGAAGGCATGACGATGGTCGTTGTGACGCATGAAATGGGCTTTGCTAGAGAAGTCGCTGACCGCGTTGTATTCATGGATAAAGGATATGTCGTTGAGGAAGGCAATCCAACAGAAATATTCAATAGTCCAAAACAAGAAAGGACGCAGCAGTTCCTCAGCCGAGTTGTAATGGGGGTGTAGAAAATGAATAATTTGATGCAATTACATTTTTCGCAGGCAGCGGAGTATTTGGTACCAGTGTTGCTGCATGGGTTTGCCGTAGTGGTTCAGGCAACGATTTTGGGCTTCATTCTGGCGACGATTTTCGGAATGCTCATTGCCATAGGCCGTTTATTTGCTTGGAAGATGATAAAAGGCTGTTTGTATGTGTTTTTAGAAATCATCCGTGGAACGCCGCTTTTGGTGCAGCTTGTTTATATTTATTATGTCGTTCCCTTGTTATGTAATTTGGTGGCTTCGCTCTTTGGCGTCAAGACCGACGTTCAAATTGCGCCACTCACGGCAGGTATTGTAGGCCTTGGCATCAACTATGGATGCTATATGTCAGAAGTGATCCGCGGTGCAATCGTAGCGGTCGATCAAGGACAGACTGAAGCTGCCTTGGTTTTAGGCTTTGGCAAATATCAGGCTTTGCTCCGTATTGTATTGCCACAGGCACTTCGCAGCATTGTGCCGGCACTTGGCAATTATTTGGTCATGATGGTCAAGGATACGTCTCTTTTGGCGTATGTAGCAGTCAACGAACTGCTGCTGCGCACGCAGACATTTGCGTCGCAAACCTTTTTTACCATAGAATCTTATACGTATTTGGCACTTGCGTATTTGGTCATCAGCGTGCCATTGTCGCATCTCATTAAACTCGTCGAATACAAACTCAAGGCGGTTCGGCGTTGATGCGGGATCAAATCTTTAGGTTACTCGTAATTTTATAACAGAGAGGTTGATTTTATCATGAGAAATTTTAGTAAAAAATTTACGCTTTTAGCAATTTTCATTCTGTCCCTGACCTTATTGATGGTTGGCTGCGGGTCTGAGAGCAAACCGAGTGAGTCGTCTTCTTCAGCGACTGCACAAAATGATCCAGGCGCGAGCAAAACCCTCAATGCCCTGCGGGCAAAAGGAGTTCTTGTCGTCGGGTCCTCAAATGATGCTCCATTTGCTTATATGGATGTTGCAAAAAACACTTTTTCAGGTGTCGATGCTGAAATCATCGGCGAAGTTGCCAAGCGTCTTGGCATAGGTAAAGTCGAGATGAAACAGGTCCCTTTTGAAAACTTGCTTTTGGAACTTAACAACAACACAATCGATATGGTAACCGATGCGATGTATATCAAAAAAGAACGGCTGGATAAAGCATTGTTCACGGATGTTTGGTATAAAGAAGGGGAAGCAGTTGTCGTCAAAGCGGATTCTTCCATCCAGACCAAAGAAGATCTCAAGGATAAAGTCATTGGTGGACAAAAAGGTGTTACCTTTTTAGAATTAGCACAAAAATGGGAAGCAGAGGGTAAGGTCAAGGAAGTAAAAGTATTCAATAGCCAAGCGGAGCTCATGATGGCCGTCAACACTGGCAAAATTGATGCTTGCATCACCGATGGAATTGTTGCCGCGTATACGCTCAAACAAAATACGAATATGAACCTTCGCCTTTTGACGCCTTACGAAGCGGAAGCTGGTGGGAAAATCGGTGCGGCTCTGCGTTTTGAAGACAAGGATTTCTTGGCAGAAGTCAATAAGACGCTCAATGAAATGAGAGCTGATGGAACGCTTACCGCAATTCTTGAAAAATATGGACTAAACAAAGATTATATGGTTTTATCAGCAGATGAAGCCAAAACAGTAAATGTAAAATAAGGAACAATAGATTAGGAGGCAGTTTATATGGTTAGTTGTCGAGAAATCATGAAACTTCATACACTGGAGAAAGCCGACGTCGTCGCTGGCAGCGGTGGATTGAATCGCATGGTGCGATGGGTACACTTTATTGACCTGCCCGATGTTTTGCCCTGGGTCCAGGGCGGTGAATTATTGATCATTACGGGGATTGGCCTGCCGGGGGGACCGGCAGGCCTTGTGCCGTTGGTGAAGGGTGTCATCGAAAAGAAACTCGCGGGCATGATCATCAATTTGGGGCCTTACATCGAGACTGTACCAGCAGAAGTCATTGAAATAGCGGAAAAAGCGAATTTTCCGTTGTTGACATTGCCGTGGAATGTCAAACTCGTAGAGGTCATGCAGGAGATATCGAGTTATATCGTTGTTCAGCAGACTGAAAAGCAATCACTCAGCAGTTTCTTTGAGCAGCTTTTGTTAAAACCAGTCGAAGCTGAATCTTCTTTGCTTGAGCATGCGGCAGCTTATGGCTATGATCTTTCGCAGCCGCAGCAAGCTGTCTTAGTAGGATTATCTCACCAAAAGCAGGAAGAAATCAGTGATTTTATGCAGCTTAAAACGCAGATGGAACAAGTGGCAAGGGATTTCTTTGTGCGTAAAGGGCGAAAGGTGCTGCTTTCTATCTGGATGGATAAAATCTTATTTTTGCTGCCGCAGAGTACAGGTAGCAATGAACAAGAAAATATTGCCCTTGTTCAGGAACTGGTCGAGATATTGAAGGACCATTTTGCCGGAGTTTCACTTGCAGCTGGCATGGGATCGCCGGCGAAGTCTCTGCCGTGTATCCGTGACAGCTACCAACAGGCGGGGAAGGCTCTGTGGTTCGGTGCCTCTGCTGTGACCAAACGGGATGTATATGACTATGACAGTCTTGGCATATACAAATTGCTGCTAGAGGTGCCGCTCGATCGATTGCAAGCATATTGCCATGAAATCATCGGAACACTAGAAGCACATGATGCAAAATATAAGATGGATTTGATCAACAGCTTGTTCGTCTATTTTGAAGAAACGGGCAATGCCGTCAAAACGGCCCATCGCCTGTTTGTTCATCGCAACACGCTCGATTACCGTCTCAAAAAAATTGAGGAAGTCAGTGGCAAGAAACTGTCAAATTCCTATGATCGACTCATGCTGCAATTGGCGGTTGTGATTGCCAGGCAGCTCAATACAGTTGAACTTGCAACTGAAAAATCCTGGTATAAAAGGTCTTCTTGAGGAATGTGACAATATCACAGCGAAATTAAAAAACAATAGAATGACATCACATTGTAAGTGATGGATAAAAGGTCTATGATATAGACAGATTAAGAAAAGGCTGTATGGCAACGGGGCCAGTGTCCAACCGGTGATAAGGTGTGGACACAAGCCCCTTGTCCTACAGCTTTTTATTTGTATAGGGGGAAAATACAATGTTAAGAGATGAATTTCCAAAAATTATTACCAAAACGGTTCCAGGTCCGAAAGCTTCGCGTGTAATCGCAAGAAGAGCGGAAGCTATTCCAAGTGCGATTCGCTGCGGTTATCCGGTTGTCATTGAACGCGGCGAAGGCGCCATCATCGAAGATGTGGATGGCAACCGTTTCCTCGATTGGATCGGCGGCGTAGGTGTCCTCAATATCGGTTTTAGCCACCCAGAAGTAATCGAAGCCGTTAAGGCGCAAGCAGATAAATATTTTCATGGCATGTTCAATGTCGTAACGCATGAAGGTTATGTGAAATTGGCTGAAAAACTCAATTCAATCGCGCCGGTTCGCGGGGACAAGAAACGTGCTTTTTTTGCCAATAGTGGTGCCGAAGCCGATGAAAATGCGGTAAAGATCGCAAAAGCTTTTACGAAACGCCCGAATATCATCGTTTTTTCCGGCGCTTTCCATGGCAGAACGTTGTTGACGATGTCCATGACGGCCAAAAAAGCATATGCAGATGGCATGGGACCTTTCCCTGATGGCATTTACCGGGCAGAATTCCCGTATATATATCGTCGTCCAGAAGGAATGCCAGAAGATAAAGCAATTGCTTATTATGTCGAAAAGCTTAAAGAAGTTTTTGAAAACTGCTCTCCGGCAAAGCATGTTGCAGCACTGGTCGTAGAACCATTACAGGGTGAAGGCGGGTTTATTCCGGCACCGATCGAATGGATCAAAGCCGTGCGCCAGATTTGCGATGAAAACGGCATCTTGTTGATTGCCGATGAAGTACAGTCTGGTTTTTGCCGCACGGGTAGAATGTTTGCTACGCAGTACTGGCAAGAAGCTGGCGTAGAACCGGATATCATTGCCACGGCAAAATCCATTGCAGCAGGTGTTCCACTGAGCGCCATCATTGCGCGTGATGAAATCATGCAGGCAGTACCGGGCGGCGTCATCGGCGGTACCTTCTGCGGCAATCCGCTTGCTTGTGCGGCCTCTTTGAAAACAATCGAAATCATGGAACGTGACCACTTGGCTGAACGTTCGTTGGAACTTGGACACAAGGTCATGGATAGATATAGACAATGGCAGGAAAAATACGATATAATTGGCGATGTCAGAGGTCTTGGCGGCATGGTCGGCATCGAGTTCGTGGAAGATGCTGCAAGCAAAAAACCAAATGCGGCTTTGGTCAATGAGCTGATAAAAGAATGTGCGCAAAATGGTCTTCTGATTGAAAATGCCGGAATCCATGGCAATGTCATTCGTTTCTTGGCACCATTGGTCATTTCGGATAACCAGCTCGAAGCTGGCTTGGACATTTTCGAAGATGCGATCAAAAAATGCGCCGGTTATGAAGAAGCAAAAGAAAAAGAGTGCGTAGGAGCCTGATCTGGAGGTCATTATATGAAAAGTTTCAAAGTCGTTCCTTCCGTGGTGTTGCTCGAATCTTGCCAGGAATTTTGTGAACGTTATAAAATAGGGGCGGGCGATCTCGTTTTTGCCAGTGCATCGACACTGGCCCGCAGTTTTCCTGCGGGATTTGAAGGAGCACTCGTCATCGATTACCGACAATATGGCAGTGGTGAACCGACGGATTTGATGGTCAATGGAATCTCCCGCGCGATTGGTTCACAGCCAATTAAGCGCGTGTTCGCGATTGGCGGCGGAACAATTCTGGATGTGGCAAAGCTGTTTGCCTTGAAAGAAGTCTTTCCTGTTGCTGATTTGTTTGATGGCACAATCGAAGCCGTGCGCGACAAAGAGCTTATTTTACTGCCGACGACCTGTGGGACTGGCAGTGAGATGACGAACATTTCGATTTTGGAACTGACGGAAAAGAAAACCAAAATGGGTCTAGCCATCGACGCTCTGTATGCTGATGAGGCAGTCTTGGTGCCAGAATTGTTAGAGGGCCTGCCGTTCAAGGTGTTTGCGGCTAGTTCGCTCGATGCTTTGATACATGCAGTCGAATCCTTTACTTCGCCGAAGGCGAATGCACTTACGCAGATGTTTTCCCTAAAGGCGATGGAACTGATCTTAAAGGGATATCAGCAAATTGCCGAATCGGGCGAGGCTGCAAGGCTGCCTTTATTGCCAGACTTTCTGCTTGCCAGCACCTATGCTGGGATTGCTTTTGGCAACGCTGGCTGCGCTGCCGTGCATGCACTTAGCTATCCCTTGGGAGCGGCGAAGCATGTTCCGCATGGCGAGGCCAACTATGTGATGTTCATGGAAGTCTATCAGACGTACAGGTCCATTCGCTGCGATGGAAGCCTACAGCTCCTTGAACAGCATCTGGCAAAGATCCTTGCTTGTCCAGAAGACACTGTATATGAGACACTTGGTGATTTGCTCGGACATATTTTGACGCCGCGGAAGATGAGTGAATACGGTGTAAAAGAAGAAGATTTGGAGCTTTATACCGATATTGTCATGACGAAACAGACGCGCTTGATGGCCAATAATTATGTGGAACTTTCGGCAGAAAAAGTCAGATCAATCTATCAAAAATTATTTTAAAAAATGCTTTGAAAATATAACAAAAAACAATTCCCGTTTGTGCTATAATTTGCATGAACGGGAATTTTTGTAAGTTGAAAAAGTTTTCAATGATACGGCTGCGAGTAAAGCCGATAGAACTTTTAGGTATTTTGTTTACCGTGATTTTTGGAGGAGTGTGCCGTTGAAATGTTTGAACTGGAAAATCTAAAGTTTAAAGACATTCTAGATATTAAAACCCTGAAAATCAGCCGGCCGGTCAGCTGCATCGTCGGGGCGTCAGGCAGTGGCAAGACGACGCTCCTGCGGATGTTCAATCGCATGAACGTGCCCGATACGGGCATTGTTTTTTATGAAGGGCGAGACATTGAGAACTGGGATGCTGTGAAACTTCGCCGCGAAGTCGTGATGCTTGGGCAAAACCCGATTATATACAGCGGCAGCGTGGAAGATAATTTACAAATAGGCCGAATGTATTCGGAAAAGCCTCTGGCGACGAAAGAGGCGCTGCGTGAAATCATGGAACGGGTCGAACTCGATAAACCTCTCGCGGATAGCTGTCGAAATTTTTCCGGCGGCGAAAAACAGCGCCTGTGCTTGGCCCGGGTCATGCTCATGGATGCGCCGGTTTACCTTTTAGATGAGCCGTCAGCCGCGCTTGATGCACAGACCGAGAAGTTCATCATCGATAATTTCATCGATTTTGTCCAACAAGAAAAAAAGCAGCTCATCATGATAACACATTCAGAGCGGTTGGCTGATTCCTTGGAAGATTCTATTATTCGCCTCGATAAAGGGCGAGTCACGGAGGCCTATGATGAATAATTCGATTATGGATTTATCGATTCTGCAGCTTTCGGCAGCCTATGTGTTCATTCTTCTCTTGCTGCTCATTTTTAGAGCTAGAGGCATTCGCCGGGAAAAGCAGATTTTGATCGCTTCGGTGCGCATGACCTTACAGCTCACGATCATGGGTTATGTGTTGATGTTTGTTTTTGATAATCCGAGTTGGTGGCTGACAGGAATCATGATAGCCATCATGATAGCGTTTGCCATCTACAATGTGATCAAGCGGGTCAAAGAAAAGGTATCACCAGAGCTTCGGAAGATGATCAGCTTGTCGATGATTTGCGGGGGACTGTTTACCGCGGCATTCTTCATCATCGTCGTATTGAATGTTGAGCCGTGGTTCAATCCGCAATATTTTATTCCTATATCGGGAATGATCGTCGGCAATTGTATGACGGGGATCGCTTTGGGGGCCAACAAACTTTGCAGTGATATGGAAGATAAACGAGCAATCCTTGAGAATTCGCTGATGCTTGGCGCGACGCCAGCGCAAGCAGCCAGGGAAATCGTCAACGATGCGTTTGACAGTGCGATCTTGCCGACGATGAATAACATGCTGACGATGGGCATCGTGTCGCTGCCGGGAATGATGACGGGGCAGATTTTATCCGGCGTATTTCCCCTCACGGCGATAAAGTATCAGATTGGCATCATGCTGGCAATTTTAGGGGCGACGGCCTTGACGACGATATTGTTTGTCGTCTTGGGCTATAAAACCTTTTTTACGAAAGACTGCCGGCTCAAATAAATTTTAGGATGCAAGTGATGAAAAGTCAGTAAGTCCAGGCTTTTACGAAAAGGAGACGGAGAAAATGGCATATACAGCAAATCCATCACGTTATCAACAGATGAAATATAAAAATTGTGGAAAAAGCGGACTAAAATTGCCGCAAATCGCTTTGGGGCTTTGGCATAATTTTGGCACGAACGATGATTATCAAAACATGAAAGATATGTGCTTTACAGCATTTGACCATGGCATCACTTATTTTGATCTCGCGAACAATTATGGCCCGGAACCAGGCAGTGCAGAAGTGAACTTGGGACGGATCCTGCGCGAAGAATTTGCCGGGTATCGCGATGAACTCGTCATCAGTACGAAGGCCGGCCATGAAATGTGGGCGGGGCCTTACGGCGATGGCGGCAGCCGAAAATATCTTTTGTCGAGCCTTGATCAGAGTTTGAAACGCATGCAGCTCGATTATGTGGATATCTTTTATCATCATAGACCAGATCCATCCGTGCCGATGGAAGAAAGTTTGATGGCACTGGCTTCAGCTGTCAAAAGTGGTAAAGCCCTGTATGCAGGAATATCAAAATATGATGGGGAACAGACTCGCCAAGCAGCGGCGATTTTGCAGGAGTTAAAATGTCCCTTCATTGTAAATCAGAGCCGTTATTCGATCTTTGATCGTCATATAGAGACAAATGGACTCAAGCAAATGGCAGAGGAGATCGGTTGCGGCATCGTGGCTTTTAGCCCTTTGGCGCAAGGCCTTTTGAGCGATAAATATTTGACGGGGATTCCAGCAGATAGCCGAATCAAGCGCAGCGGGGTGTTTTTGCAGGAAAAACAACTGACTCCGGAAAAATTGTCGCAAATTGCCAAGCTCAATGAAATTGCTAAGAAAAGGGGACAAACCTTGGCCCAGATGGCACTGAGCTGGGTCTTGAAAGATGAGGTTGTAACGAGTGTTTTGATTGGTGCATCGAAGCCGCAGCAAATTTTGGAAAATCTCAAAATCATGCAGGCAGAGGATTTTTCCGAAGAGGATTTAATCGCCATCGAACGCAATAGCCAGTAAATAAGGATGCTTTTCATGGGACTTAGGCCGGGTTTGCCAATGGCAAATCCGGTTTTTAATTGAAAAATTTGAAAAAACAGTATATAATAAAAAATCAAATGCGAGGTGGTATGCAGCAAAGGTTTTTGATTGTCCCTGAAAGTGAATGCATAGGTAAGAAGAATAAAGCTTTTCAACGAGTTTGGAAACATAGGATTTATTTGTCTTGGTTTTACGATGTAATATTTACATAAAGGGGTTATGACAATGAATGCAATATTTTCTGTCAAGGGGAAGCTCGTACTTTTATTTGTGGCAGTCAGTGCACTTGCCACCGTGCTGGTCGGCACCTATTTTACGATTTCGACAATTCAGCAAAATCGACAGGCAAATGTGCAGTATGCGGAAAATCTGCATGCGCAATTTGACCGGGAACTCAAGCTGCAGACACAAGGGCTTGTCAGTTCACTCAATGCGATTTACGACGAGCAAAAAGCAGGGCGCTTAACGGAAGACCGTGCTAAGCAGCAGGCGGTTGCGGTAATTAAAGCTGTTCGTTTTGATGGAGATGGTTATTTCTTTGCCGATGATTTGAATGGCGTCTGTGTGGCACATGCTACGCTCGGCTCCAAAGTCGAAGGCAAGAACCGTTTAAACGATCAGGATAAAAATGGCGTGTATTATATGCAGGAAATCTTCAAAGCTGCCAAATCAGATGAAGGTGGCGGTTATAGCAATTTTTCCTTCCCTAAGCCAAACGAAAGCGAAGCCTTGCCCAAACGCGGCTTTTCTATGATTTTTAAGCCTTATGGCTGGGTGATTGCCACTGGGGCCTGGATCGATCATATCGACGCAATGGTAAAAGAACATGAGGCGCAAACGGCAGAAGGGTTATATCGGCAAATTGCAGTTTCCGTAGGGATTTTATTGCTGATTGAATTGATTATTGTTTTTCTGGCATTTTATCTGGCGAAGTCTTTTACGAAACCGATCCTTGCCGCTGCAGAACATATCGAACATCTGGCGACCGGCGATTTTTCTGACCGAGCGGATTCCTTATTTGGCAGCCGCCGGGATGAATTTGGTAAGATGGAACATGCATTTAAAGATCTCAGTGCTAATATGAGAAAGCTTTTACAAACCATAAATGATTGTGCGAAAGATGTTACGGACGGCGTCAAGAAGCTCGATGCTTCAACTACGAAATCAGCAGAAATCAGTGGACAGGTAGCGCAGTCTATTCTGGAAGTTGCCGCTGTAACCCATACGCAGCTCGACTCGATGGAGTCTGTTTCTAATGTTATCGAGCAGTTATCAGCGGGGATGCAGGAAGTCTCAGCAAACGCCACCGAATCGGCAGAACATGCAGAAAAGGTCAGCTTATCGGCTTCAAGCGGAACACAGGCCATTGAAAAATCGATTGGGCAAATGCAGCATATTGAAAGAACGGTCAAGAATTCAGCAGCTGTTATTGACAAGCTTGGTGAAAGATCGCAGGCTATCGGTGAGATCGTTGATACGATTTCCGGCATAGCGGGACAAACCAATCTACTTGCCTTGAATGCGGCGATTGAAGCAGCTAGAGCCGGTGAACAGGGCCGTGGTTTTGCGGTTGTGGCCGAAGAAGTCCGCAAGTTAGCGGAACAATCACAGGCGGCTACGGAAAAAATCGCCGGATTGATCGGTGAGATCCAACAGGATACAGCGCAGGCTGTTGTGACTATGAATGAGGGGACCAAGGAAGTTGAACTTGGTGCAACGGTTGTCGATGCAGCAGGCGAGTCCTTCAAAGAAATTGTCGGTTTGGTCGGGCATGTAGCGGATCAGTCGAAAACCATTGCCAGTACGATACAGGAAATGGCAGGCCATACGGAAAAAATCGTCGTGTCGGTAAAAGACATCAGCGGCATGAATCAAGAAGTTGTCAAAGAAACTGAGACCGTATCGTCCTCAACAGAGGGGCAAATGGAATCAGCGGAAAAAATCAGCCAAGCAAGCGAAGATTTGCTGGCGTTGGCACAACATTTGGAAGAAGAGGTCAAGAAATTTAAAATGTAAGAGGTTTTGCAGCTCTTTTGCCTAATCATATTTTAGGCAAAAGAGCAATGCAGGCTTTTTTTCTTAACTCAGGCAGCTTTAAATATTGAGAATATTTCTAATAGAAAAATCATATTGACAATGACAGGAATAGATATATAATATAAATGTTAGTATTTCTTAGGTAAATAATGCAAGGGGTATTAATGATGTGAGAGGGGGCATTTCTTTTCGATAAAATGTAAGCGGTCCCATTAAATATACATAAAAAGACGAAGAATCAGAAAATTTAAAAGCATTTGATATAATTTTTTTTATTTTGGCCGACAGGGACAGGCTTAGATGTAAAGCCGATAAAGTTTGTTCATCCAGGGGTCTTTTTTTAAAAACAACATAAATGGGATCAGCAAAAATGAAAGTGCTTTCATTTTGTCGTATGGCGATGACTTGTTGGAATTGAATAATTTTTGTGAAATGTTAAAATTAAAATGCGCAGGAGGAAATGAAATGGCAGATACACTCGTTGTAAAACACTCGACTGAGGAAGAAGTCGAAAATAATTCGGGCAATAAAAAACTGACATGGAAAGAAAAGATATCCTATGGATTCGGTGACTTCGGCAATGGTTTTATGTTTGACTTGGGGCAGGCTTATCTGACCAAATACTGGATCGATGTCTGCATGATTCCGGCAGCTGCCGTAGCAGGGATTTTCGCTTTTACTAAAATTTTTGATGCATTTATGGATCCGATTGCTGGATCGTTGATTGATAGCCGTAAAAATATCGGCAGCCGCGGCAAGTTCAGACCGGTCATGATGGTTTCTAGCGTATTGCTGGCAATCCTTACGGTTTTGACCTTTACGATGCCGGATTCATTTTCTGGCGGCGGTAAAGTCATGTTTGCGTATGGCGCTTATATGGCGTGGGGCCTTATCTATTCATTTACCAATATACCATATGGTTCCTTGGCCAGCGTCATGACGCGTGATGTCAATGAACGCAGCCAGATGGCGACGACTCGCCAGGCTGGATCGATTGGAGCACAGTTGATCACTGGTATGGGCTTTGTGCCGATACTGTTGATGTTCAATAATCCGCATCAAGGCTTCTTGGTAGCAGCAGCTATTATGGCAGTTATTGGGGTCGGCGGTTTCTATGTATGTTATAGAAATACAAAAGAACATGTTCATGTAAATCGTAACACTTCAGCAGAACAAAAAGCAGGGCCAAAAGAATACCTCAAAGTCGTTTTCACGAATAAACCACTTATTTGCTTGATTTTGATGACATTGTTCACGATTTCGGCAATGAATACCAATAATCAGATGATGATTTTCTTCTGTCAGTACAACTTGGGCAATATGGCATTACAACCAGTCATCAATGGCGTTATGATGGGCTGCTCGGTCTTAGGTATTTTGTTGATGCCGAAACTCGTTGCGAAATTCGGTAAGAAAAAGACAGCTATTGTAGGTTTATTGATTGGCTGCGCAGCTAACGTACTCAATTTCGTCATTCCTACCAATGTGTACAGTTTTGTTTTTCTTGTTACCGTAGGTTATGTGGCTTTGGCTATTCCAAACGGCATTACCTGGGCGTTTGTTTCTGACGTCATCGACTATGGACAATGGCATAATGGTATCCGTAAGGAAGGCATCACCTATGCAGCATTCAATTTCTCCCGTAAGATCGCACAGGCACTAGCTGCTATTGTAAGCTCGGGCATTCTTGTCATGACGGGTTATGTAGCCAATGCAGTTCAGTCTGAAATGACTTTGACTGGTATTAAAGCGGCAATGACGCTTTATCCTGGCGTAGCTTTAGGGTGTGCGGCGATCATTCTCGGCATTTTGTATAATCTTTCCGATGATAAGTACAAAGAAATTGCATCCGATTTGAATGAAGGCAACTGGGAAAACGGTAAACTCGAATAGTAATGCTCCTTTTTGAAGGGAACTAAATAGTGTGTTAGAAAAGAGGGAAGACGTCGCGGCGTTTTTCCTCTTTTCTGTTGTCTGCTTGTAGAAAAATTTTTTGGCAGGCAGGAGAACGCATTTATTCCGTGAATTTTAAATGATGTGGGATTTGAATTAAAAATTTCGAATTTTTTTAAAGATAGGAAGAGGGGATTTATGCATGACATTAACAAGAGAAGACTTGTTGAAATTACAAAACGGCAGTGATGTCCGTGGCGTCGCAATCGATGGCCTCGGGGAAGCAGTTACGCTGACTGAGGAAGCGGTTAATCGCATAGCCGGAGCTTTTGTGGTTTGGCTAGAGAAGAATTGCAGCAAAAAAGAAGTTAAAATCGGGGTTGGACACGACTCGAGATTGTCAGCGGATGCATTGTCAAAGGCAGCTCTTAAAGGCCTTAAAGCAGCTGGTGCACAGACTGTTTTTTGTGGTTTGGCATCAACGCCATCCATGTTTATGGGAACTGTATATGAACAAACAAAGTTCGATGGCTCGATTATGATTACTGCAAGCCATCTGCCATACAATAGAAACGGCATGAAATTCTTCACGAAAGACGGCGGCTTGGAAAAATCTGAAATCACCGAAGTTTTGGAAATCGCCGCGACGACGGCAACCGCAGAAACTGTTATCGATGCTGTAGAAAAAGCGGCATTGCTCCAAATCTATGCAGCAGATCTTAGACAAAAAATAGAAAAGGGCGTTGGCTCAAAGCTTTTGTCCGGTGTACATATTGTAGTAGATGCCAGCAATGGTGCCGGTGGATTCTTTGCCAAAGAAGTTCTTGAGGCTTTGGGGGCAGATGTATCGGGCAGCCAGTTCTTAGAACCAGATGGCCATTTCCCAAATCACGTCCCGAATCCGGAATCACCGGAAGCAATGGATTCACTTCGTGATGCCGTTCTTAAGAATAAAGCGGATTTTGGTCTGATTTTTGACCCGGATGTCGATCGCATGTCGGCTGTCTTGGCAGATGGCAAGGAAATCAATCGAGATGCCTTGATTGCCTTGATGGCAGCGATTGCTGTCAAAGACTGCCCGGGCGGGACGATCGTTACGGATTCTGTCACTTCGGACACGCTTACGGATTTTCTGGAAAATACGCTGCAATGCCGTCATCGCCGCTTTAAGCGCGGTTATAAGAATGTCATCAATGAGTGCAAACGCCTCAATGCAGACAAAGTTATTTCACCACTTGCTATTGAAACGTCGGGTCATGGTGCATTCCAAGAGAACTATTATCTCGATGATGGCTGCTATATGGCAGTAAAACTCATCATGGCTGCTGTACAAGAAAAAAGACAAGGCAGAGATATCACGGCCTTGATTGCAGAGCTCAAGGAAGCATACGAAGCTCGTGAATATCGCATGAATATAAAAGAAGCCGACTTCAAGTCTTATGGGCAGGAAGTATTGTCCTTGTTTGAATCGCGGGCGAAAGAAAAAGGGATCCACATCGAACCGGATTCTTGTGAAGGCGTTCGTCTGAGCTTCAAAGGAGTTCCGGCTGGCTGGGCTTTATTGCGTGCTTCTTTGCATGATCCGGTTTTGGCACTTAATATGGAAGGCAGCAAGGCTGGCGATTGCGAGGCAATCCTCGGTGTTGTTCGTGAAATCCTTGCCGATCGCGACGGGATTGTCCTAGATAATCTCAAGTAATCGAAAAGATTCGAGGCAGGGGAAATAAGCATTTGTTTGGATCGTGCCAAAAGAGAAGATCTGTTGGCACGATCTTTTTATTGCGGTAGTGGGAGAGATTTTATTTTGGCAAACAAAAGTCATATGTTTTATTCTTTGGCCTTATTATTAGCAGCCCTTATTTGGGGCAGTACCTTTTTTATCACAAAAGAAGCTACGGGATCCTTGTCGACGGCAATGATCCTTGCCATTCGTTTCAGCGTGGGCGCCGCTTGTATCGCCTTGGTTTGCGGCAAGAGCTTCAAAATCATCGACCGTGGCTATTTGCTTTGGGGTGGTCTTTTGGGCGTGATAACGTTTGCCTCTTATGGCGTACATATCTTTGGTTTGGAACTTGATACGACGCCGGGAAAAAGTGCTTTTTTGACTTCTATTTATTGTGTTTTAGTGCCATTTGTATATTGGCTTTTTGGCCAGAATCGGCCAGATCGTTACAATTTTACGGCAGCATTTCTCTGTTTGGCGGGAATCGGATTGGTTTCATTGACGGAGGGCTTGTCTATTTTGCGTGGAGATGTCTATACGCTTTGGGGCGGGGTCCTTGGCGCATTTGAAATCGTTGCAGTATCGATTGCCTGTCGTGGAAGAGATCCCCTTTTGCTGACGGGTTTACAACTCGCGGTAGTTGCCATGCTTGCCTGGCTTCTCGTTATATTCACCAGTGCCTGGCCGTCTGTTTATGTCATGGCGGACCTTTGGGGAATCATCTACCTTGGCCTTTTTGCTACAGCCGGTTGCTTGGGGCTTCAAAGCATTGGGCTCAAATACACGGATCCATCATCGGCGGCGATTATATTGAGCTTGGAAGCGGTTTTTGGTGTCATTTTTTCGGTGATTTTCTACCATGAAGTGGTCTCGGGGCAAATGCTCATCGGTTTTTCTTTGATCTTTGTGGCGGTAATCATTTCGGAGACGAAATTGAAGTTTTTGAAGCGCCGTAAAAATCGAGAGTTACGGCAGGACATTCACAAATTTAGTTGAATTCTAAACGAGGAACGAGTCTTTTTGATGATTTGCTCATTGACTATTTATTATGAGACGTTGCGGTTAAGCAAAAACATAAAGAGAGGTGCTTGATTTTGGTATTGATTTATTTGGCCGATGGCTTTGAAGAGTTGGAGGCCTTAAGTGTAGTCGATGTCCTGCGTCGCGCAGATATATCCATTCAGATGGTTTCGATTACGGGGAAGAAGGAAGTTACGAGTTCACACGGAGTTACGATAACGGCAGATCTTCTTTTTGAAGAAGCGGATCACCAAAAGGCACAGATGCTTGTATTGCCGGGCGGAATGCCAGGGACTTTGGCATTGGCTGCTCATGGAGCTTTGCATGAGCAACTCAAACAGGCAGAAAAAGATGGTCGCTGGCTCGCAGCTGTATGCGCAGCGCCCACCGTTTTTGGCAGCTTAGAAATTCTCCAGGGGAAAAATGCGGTTTGTTATCCGGGCAATGAAGAAAAACTCATCGGTGCCAACACTGCGGTTGAAGGTAAGGTCGTCGTCGATGGTAAAATTGTGACTTCACGCGGACCGGGGACGTCTTTGGATTTTGCCCTTGAACTTGTCGCTTTATTAAAGGATAGGGAAACTTCTGCATCCATAAGGAAAGCCATGATTTTTGATAATCCATGAAGCATGTCAGTTCATGGTGGAAGGAGAGTCTGCATTGTTTTTGAGACAGATAAAGTTTTACTGTATGTTGTTTTTTTTAGGCTTGTGTGTTTTTTCTTGCCGTCCCGCATTTGCCCAGCAAGAAGGTGCGATTCTTCCTGTTCAGACGCGAACGGCAATTGCTAAAACAGGATTGGCGGCACCGCCCGCTAGGTTAACGGATCTGAACGGGAAAATCGTTCCGGCAGTTGTTCCGGGCAAAATCAATGTGTTGGTGGCGCTGACGAGCCTTGAAGATATTGATGGATTGCAGCATTTCAATGATGTATATGAAAAGTGGAAAAATGAAGTAGAATTTCTCTTTGTCATGAGAAGTGGGGCGGCGCAGATAAAGGAAACTTGGACGAAGAATAAGTTGGCATTGCCAACTGCATTGCAGGCGCATTCTGAGTTTTTCAAGCAGTACAACGCTTCGGCACCGACACTTGTTTTGGTCGATGCCAAAGGCATCGTGCGTTATAATGGCGATTGGCGAATTGATCCAGAATCGTTGAATCGATATATCGAGGAACAGCTTCATCGGCAGCCAAATACGCCAGAACCTTTGCCACAGCTGACATTTTTGCCGAAAAAAAAGATTTCTTATGAAGTTGTGCCGGTATTGCTCAATATTGGTGATCGCGTGGAAAAAGATAATTTCCGAGGTCTTGATGGTGCGGATATTCCGGTCTTTTATCAGGAAAAACCGACCGTGCTGTTTCTTTGGATGAATTACACACCACTGGCGGCAATTGATGAAATGATGCCTTTGGCGCAAGGGTTAAAAGATGAAATGGGCGATGGCGTCAGGGTCTACACCTTAAATGGCAGCAGGGAGGACAAGGCTTTAGAACGAATTATGGCGCGTTACCATACAACGGTGCCATTGCTTCGCGGCGGGAAGTTCCTGCAATATGCGAGAACATTTCCGGCGGTCATCGTCATTGACCGTGAGGGCATCGTACGCCAGCGGTTCCTCAAATTGCCTACGGCAGCAGAACTCAAGGCAGCTTTACCGACCGTTGAGAAAGTTGAATAGGATTTTGATGATAATTAAAAACAAAAAGCTATAGGGGGTTATGTTTCTATGGAAAAAGAAATGATGGAACAAGATTTAGTAGTCGGAGATGAGGCGCTTTTGGACGCTTCGTCTAAGCGTGGGTTATTGATTGATTCAGAAGGTTTTTTCTTGCAGGATTCTGGAGGTAATGTGTATGAATCACCGCGTGTCCAGGTCTATATGACAGAGAAAGATGATACGGAAATTGAACTCCATTATCATGAAAAAGCGGATGAAATCGTCTATATTTACAGTGGTTCAGGTGAAATATACAAAGATGGAGAATGGCAGACGGTAAAGGCAGGAGATCTTGTAATCAATCCGCGAGGCAGAGCACATACGCTGCGTCCCCAAAAAGAGGAAACGATGAAGGTTATCGGTTTCTATACGCCGACAAAAGGGAAAATGCATGATACGATTGAATTGATTGATCTCAATGATGTGACAAAAAGTGTTGGCGACGATGAAATCAAAGTTTACCATTTAGGCGAGTTCTATAAAAATCATCCGCTTCGCCCGGGTGAAGCGGCTAGTGGTGAATCTGTCTATAAAACAGAACGAGTCGAAGTTGTTCTGGGACAAAACCATGGTCCGCTCATTCATCGCCATTATCATAGTGCTTGCGAAGAAATTGTTTATGTCTATGGTGGCAGTGGTGAAATGTTTATTGATGGTCGTTGGACGAAAGTCAAAGCGGGGGATTTTCATATCAATCCGCGCGGCGTCTATCATGGTGCACGCTGCGTCGATGGAAAAGATATGCAGGTTTTGTGCCTGTTTACACCGCCGCAGCCAAATGGAAACGATAAAGTTTTTCTCGACTGAAAGGCATTGAAAAGTTTGGGCCTGTTGGCCTAATCCTAAAAATAAGCAAGAATAAGCAGGATATATCTTTGTTTTGGCGAAGTTTTATATATCTTAATGAAGAAATAACAGCGAAACAAAGGGTGCAGCGATCATGAATATAATTGAGTTTTATCTTGCTTTTAAGCTAAAAGAAGTGGAAGAATACCATTTGACGACGATTGCCAATGAAATGAGAACTTGTTTGTTTGAGCGAAAAGTCATTGAGTCGGGTAGTCAGTTCAAGATTTACACAGATGTAGAGGTCTATCCACTGAAAAAAAGAGTACTGAAGGTTCAGTTCTTATGCAAGATCAAGACAGATGCTGTTATTGAAATCGAAAGTTTGCAGGAAATATTGCAACCGGCATTTGAAAAATTAAAAGACAAAAAAGGTCTGGACGAGTTTAAAGTAAAGAGCAACTGAAAAAGGCACCTCATTTTTGAGGTGCCTTTTTTGGTGGAAACTTATTGTAAAGAAAATCAGGTGTTTTTGGCAACGATTGCACCGACTACGGCGCCGACGATACCAGCGGTGATGACTTCGCCTTCTGAGTGGCTGTCTTCCTGACGCGGTGGTGGTTCATGACGGTGATGAGCTTCGGCGATGCCGCCTAAAAGGCTGGTCATCATAAGACCACAGAGGGCCAAGGACATGATTTTTTTTGATTTGATTCTCATGATAGTAAGTCTCTCCTTTAAATCGTTTTAATGTTTATTCGATGCAAGTGGATGTTTGCATCGAATCATGATAGCGGTGGTGTTTTGTGAGTTTGGGGTGGACGAGCCTAGCGGATAAGGTTCCCAGCTGGTGCTTTGTGCGGTGAGTCTATGGCTGCTGGCCATAGCGGGTTTGCCGGGATAAGATATCCGTTCGATTCGTTATGTATAATATACCGCTTGATTCTTAGAATACTATATGGATAAGCTTTGAATTCCCTTTGATTTCAATAAAAGTTTTTGGGCTCAGACCATAAAGTTTACATAATCTTAACATAGCTATAACATATAATTCTATCTGCTGTATTAGGATAAAGTTAAGGTTTATAACTGACTGCAATATGAGTTGGCAGTAAATACTGAAAACAATGAATATAGGAATGGGGTCAAATGAAAATGATGCAGGCAATTATTGATATTGGATCAAATTCGATACGTTTAGCTGTATATAAAGTAGAAGAGTCAAACAAAATCAGTTTGTTGATGAACAAAAAGGATGTAGCGGGCTTGGCGGCATATGTCAAAAAAGACAGCATGACGCCAGAAGGAATCGATAAGGCATGTGCAGTGCTCCTTGATTTCAAACAATTGCTCGACAATTTGAACATTGTTGATGTCGTAGCCTTTGCAACAGCGGCCTTGCGCAATGTGACGAACAGTGAAGCGGCAGTCAAGGCAATCGAGGCAAGGACGGGGCTCACCATTCAAGTTTTATCTGGCAGTGAGGAAGCATCCTTGGCTTTTGCCGGAGCAACGCATGAAATCCAAGGCAAAAGCGGTATGCTCATAGATCTTGGTGGAGCTAGCACGGAGATTGTCTTATATAAAGATTCTTTGCTTGAGCAGGCGGTGAGTTTGCCGATTGGCTCGCTCAATGCCTGTAAATTATATGTAAACGAGCTGCTTCCGAACAAGAATGAACGAAAAGCGATAAAGGATGCGGTTTTGGCTGAACTGGAAAAATACAGTGAAATCAAATCCATTAAGCAGGCGAATGTCTGTGGTGTGGGTGGAACGATTCGGGCAGCGAGTAAGATTAACAATTATTTATTTAATTTGCCAAGTGATTCAAAAGAAATCAAGGTTCCTAATATTAAGAAGATGATCAAGCTTTTGGAAAATGATGAGGTTGATGACTTGATCGCAACCGATACGCTGCAGATTTTGTTGCGGACGGTTCCAGATCGAATCGAAACGATTTTGCCGGGAATGATCATTTTACATACGTTGACGAAATATTTCAAATCGGAAATCGTTACGGTGAGTTATTCAGGTGTCCGGGAAGGGTATTTGCGGCAGTATGTTTTGCCTGAACTGCAAAAAGGAAAACAGCTCTCGGATGCTATCGCGGTAGTGGACTCTAAGGCAAAAGGTGTTGCAGCATCTGCTGCGAGCCGGCAAAGCGCAGCTAGGCTGGCAGCTAAAAGAGCGCGTAAGATAGCCGTAATCGATAAGACTGAGGTGGCAGATCATGAGGAATCCCAAAACATTTGATATCAGTTATACGCAAAATCGAGAATTGTCTTGGCTGCGCTTTAATGAACGAGTGCTTGAGGAAGCCGAAGATGATAAGGTTCCTTTTTATGAGCGGCTAAAGTTCATTTCTATTTTCACGAGCAACTTAGCCGAATTTTTCATGATTCGTGTAGGAAGCCTTTATGATATTTCGCAGGTCAATAAGGAACATCGTGATAATAAAAGCCTGCTTACGGCAGATGAACAGCTTGAACGGATTTTTGCGGAAACAGAGGGCCTTTATAGAAAGCGTGACAATATATTTGCTCATTTGGAAAGCAAGCTGCGGGCGCAAGGTCTTATCCGGCTTCAGTTTTCGGATTTATCGGTAATGGAGCAACGAAATATGATGCGCTATTTCGAGGATGGCATCGCACCATTGCTTTCACCGCAGATCATCGATTTTCATCACCCTTTTCCCCATTTAGTCAATCAGGCACTTTACATTGCGGTTTTGCTCAAGGGCAATAAAAAAATCAATTTGGGTGTGATTCCCGTGCCAAAATCCTTGCCGAAAGTCATTTTTCTGCCAGGGAAAGGTGTTCGTTATATTTTGCTGTCGGAAATTATTCTAGCTTGCGTCGGGCAGGTATTTGCGATGTACTCTCTCATTGACAAAGCGGTCATCTGTTTGACGCGTGATGCGGATATCAATTTGGATGATGAAGCCAATGAAGATGGCGAGGATTATCCGCAGCATGTAAAAAAAGTGCTCAAGATGAGGCAGCGCCTTGCACCGGTTCGCCTGGAGATGGAAACACAGGGCGATTCTCTGATGGCCAATTACCTTTGTCAGCGGTTGAGTATCGAAGAGAAGCAGACGTATATCACTAAGACACCGATACATCTGTCGTATGTTTTTGGCTTAGCGGAAAAATTCAGTGACCGGCAGAAGCAGCAGTTAAGTTACCCTTTGTTTAAACCAGTCCATAGTTTTTTGCCGGCAGATGGTATGCGTTTACTGGATCAAGTTCTGCAAAAAGATGTGCTGCTTCATTATCCTTATGAAAGCTTCGATGGCTTTTTGCGCATGGTAAAAGAAGCTGCTTATGATGAAAAAGTTGTGTCCATCAAGATTACGATTTATCGAATGGGAAGCCATCGGGCAAAGCTTATGAACTACTTGATTTTGGCAGCGGAACTCGGCAAAGAAGTCACGGTCATCATGGAACTGAGGGCCCGTTTCGATGAAGCGAATAATATCAATTGGTCAGAAAATCTCAGTGAGGCCGGTTGTAACATCATTTATGGATTTAAAGACTATAAAATACATTCAAAGATTTGCTTGATTACTCGAAGCGGAGAAAAAGGCGTTGAGTACATCACGCAGATTGGAACCGGCAATTACAATAGCCAGACGGCAGCTTTGTATACGGATTTATCCTTGATTACGGCAAATCAGGGCATCGGCGAAGATGCAAATCAATTCTTCAAGAATATGTGTCTGGCCAATTTGTCCGGCAGCTACAATAACTTACTGGTTGCGCCAGTCAGCTTAAAGGCACGTCTCCTTGAGCTCATTGCTGCTGAAGCGGATAAGGTCAAAGAGGGGAAACGTGGCAGTATTCTGATGAAGATGAACTCGCTTACGGACAGGGAAATCATCGATGCCTTGGTCAGCGCTGCCCGGCAAGGCGTCAAAATAAAAATGATTGTTCGGGGCATTTGTTGTTTGCTGCCAAACATCAAAGCTGTGACCGATAATATAATGGTCATCAGCATCGTCGGCCGTTTTTTGGAGCATTCTCGAGTCTATTGTTTTGGCAGTGGCCGCAGTATGGAGATGTTCATCTCTTCGGCGGATTTGATGACGCGCAATACCGAAAAACGTGTAGAAATAGCCTGCCCTATTTATTCGGTGGAGATAAAAAAACGCATCCAGCATATCCTGCGGATCATGCTCGATGATAACGTAAAAGCTAGGCTTCTTCAAAGCGATGGAACTTATAAAAAACGAGTGGTTCGCCTGAATCGGCGTGATTGTCAGGAATATTTCATGGAATTTACCCTGCAAAAACAGGCGGACGCAGCGATAAATACGCTTAAATAAAAAGAACAAGCAGTGAACTAACTCCCAAAAGTTAGCCGCTGCTTGTTCTCTTTTTGTGTGCAGTTCATATGATTTTTTTCTGGAATTGAGTAGGTGACATTGCCTGGTATTTTTTAAAAACCCGACTGAAATAATTGGTGTCGTTGAAACCGACTTCGGCGGCAATCTCGCTGATGTTGAGCTTTTGGTCGTTGAGCAGCGAGGCTGCTTTGTTGACACGCAGTAAATTGATGTAATCCATGGGGCGGCGTCCCGTCAGTTTTTTGAAAAGTCGGCAAAAATGCTGCGGGCTCATTGCCGCGATATCGGCTAAAAAATCGAGGGTTATATTTTCCTGGTAGTGGGCCTCTAAGTAAGCTAGAGCTGAGCGCAATTGATCGACATTTTGTTGGTTATGGTTGACTGGCAAGACTTTTCTTTGATAGTAACGCAGTAGATGGCTGGCGATATGGATGAGGTTTGCCTGCACGGACAATTCATACCCAGCAGCTTGTTGCTCACACTCGTGCAAGATGCCTTCAACGAGCCGGTTGAATGTGCGGTCATTATGGATTTTGTATTGAAATAGAAGGCGATTTTCCATTAAGGCTTTGATGTAAGGGATTTTTTCTAGATTTTTTTGATGGAGGAAGAGTTCATGAAAATCAATTTTCAAAATGTAATATAAAGTTTCTGTACTAAAATTTGTTCCATAATGGATTTCATTACTGTTGATAATGAGGATATCATTGGGGGCGAGATCATGGCTTTGACCATTGCAGTGAATCAAGGCGGAGCCTCTTTTAAAGTAAAGCAGCTGCATCTGCTCATGCCAGTGTTCACCAAACATTGGACCTTTGAGACTTGACTCAATACGAGCTACAAGTAGAGGAACCGCTTCACAAGAAAAACGCGAGCAATGGCGAGCTCTGCCTTGTGTGCGGTCGTTGCAAATAAAGGTACAATTTTGGCATTGAAGGTGTTGTAAAAGGATGCGTTTGGAGGACATTGGCTCACTTCTTTCGTTCATATTATGCTGATATCGGTTCATATAATCCATGCTTTATTATCGCTAAATATATATAATAATAGCATACGAATCAGTTTTTTTCAGCAGAAAAGAAAATGACCTGCTAAATTCGTGCTGGTTTAAAGAAAGGGGTTGTTTGCTTGGATCGCAAATACATTTATTTGCTGGCGGTAGGCCATTTTTCTTGTGATATTGCCATGGGCGCATTGCCAGCAATTCTACCGTTTTTCATATCACAGTATGGGATGGATTATAAAGCTGTGACCGGTCTTATGTTTGCTTCTTGTTTTTTATCTTCTGTAATACAGCCGGCATTTGGTTGGTTGGCTGATAAAAAATCCAAAAGCTGGTTCATGTCGGCGGGGATTTTTCTGGCGGGGGCTTCTATGGGGCTCACGGGGGTCGTTACAGACTATTGGTGGATCTTCTTTGTCGTTACGTTAAGCGGCATAGGCAGTGCAGTCTTTCATCCGGAGGCGGCTTGCATGGTCAATAAAGTTGCTGGCAGCAAAAGAGGAACGGCACTTAGCATTTTCTCGGTTGGCGGCAATGGTGGTTTTGCGGTAGGCCCTGTTTTGGCAGTGGCAGCAATTAGTTTTTGGGGCTTAAAGGGGACTGCGGTCCTGTGCGTTTTGGCATTGATCACAGCCTTGATCTTGATGCTTTTTGTTCCCAAGATGAAAGCAGCAATTGCTTTGGCTGAGGTCGATAAAAAGGCGCAGGCACAGGCTTTGACGGAAAATCAGGTGCCAGCGCAAAATGATTGGCGAGCATTTTCGCACCTCTTGGTATTGCTCATCTTTAGTTCGATTGCTATTTGCGGCCTGCGCAGCTTTATTCCGCTTTATTGGGTCAATGTGATGGGATTGTCCGATGCGGCAGCGGGTTCTTCGTTGACGCTCCTCTTTATGTTTGGCGTGGTGATGACCTTGGTTGGCGGTTTACTTGCCGATCGCTTTGGTTATTTAAAAATCGTACGTCTGAGTTATGCGCTTTTGGCAGTTTCGGTAGTGCTTTTATCACAGACGAAGACCATATGGCTGGGATTTTTACTGCTTTTGCCGATGGGCTTTGCGATGTTTGCGCCGTTTAGCTCGATCGTGGTCCTCGGACAGACGTATTTGGCTCGGAATATAGGATTTGCTTCTGGTGTTACGCTGGGGCTATCCTTTAGTGTCGGTGGCGTTTTAGTACCATTGCTGGGAGCTTTTGCCGATTCTTATGGTCTGCCAATGACTATGGAGCTTTTGGCAGCAATTGCCGTTTGTGCAGCGGTTGCAGGTCTTTTTTTGCCAGCACCAAAGAAAAAAGAAACGGCTTGTGAGCAAGCCGCACAGTAAGAAAACTATTTTTGTGAGTCCTTGCCGTGGCGTATGATGCGTCATGGCAAGGAATTTTTTTGTGCAAAAATAGATGCGTTTGCCAATAAGATATAAAAATAACACAAATTATCCTAAAAAAACACATAAGCCTGAAAATTCTAAATAATATATAATTATAAGCAGAGCAGAGATACAGCTGTGTAATCGATCAAATGAGAGCAGGAGAGGAGCGAGGGTGATTTTATGGAGAGCTTAAAAAAAATAGCACGGATGATTGATACCATCTATGAAAGTTTGGCGCTGATTGGATTGACGTCGATGATTCTTGTGGTTGTGCTGCAGGTTACGACGCGGAAATTATTTAATTTTGTGTTCTTTTGGTCAGAAGAGGTTACTCTGTTATTATTAGTCTGGTTTTCTATCTTAGGAATCGCTATAGGATTTCGAGAAGGATTGCACCTTGGCGTGGACTCATTTACAGGCTTTTTGCCGCCGAAAGCAAACAAAATCCTCGACAAAATAATAGAGGCCAGCATTTTTGCTTTTGGGGCGTATTTTATTGTGTATGGCATGGATTTTACGATCATGATGTGGGATTCTACGCTTTCGGCGACAAAGCTGCCAAATGGTATTTTGTATTTGGCGATGCCGGTTTCGGGTACGATGATTTGTGCTTATGCAGCCTTGCAGTTCATGGGATTCGATACAAAACGCCATAAAGGAAGCGAAGTTGAAATGGGTTTTGATGCAGGAGGCGATAAATAGTGGACCAAACTGTGGCAATTTGGATTTTGACCTTGAGCTTTATCCTATTGATGGTGTTTCGTTTTCCCGTGGCCTTGGTCTTGGCTGGATCGACGCTTTTGACCATGATTTATCTCGATATTCCGCTTGAAGTCATGGGACAGCAGATGATCCAGGGGACAAGCTCATTTTCTTTGATGGCAATACCATTTTTTATTCTCACAGGGCAAATCATGGGAGAAGGTGGTCTGGCTTTGCGCTTGGTTGATTTGGCAAGTCTTTTGGTGGGACGTATACGAGGCGGGCTTGCTTTAGTCAACTGTGTGGCTTGTATGTTTTTTGGCAATATCTCAGGTTCAGCGGTGGCCGATGCTTCTTCGGTTGGCTCAATTATGATTCCGATGATGAAGCGCAAAGGCTATGATGCGGATTATGCAGTGGGGCTGACGATTTCATCCGCCATTCAAGGCGTTGTCGTGCCGCCAAGCCACAATCTGGTATTGTACTCGATCGTTGCGGGCGGAATCTCTATCAAGGCCTTATTTTTGGCGGGCATCGTGCCCGGCTTCATCTTGCTCTTTACCTTGATGATCGTTGCTTATATCATGGCGCGCAAGCGCGGCTACTCCAAGGGAGACCCAGTAGAGCGCTCGGCGATTCCTGGGATTGTTCTCAATGGGCTCTTGTCGCTCTCTCCGGCTTTTGTTATTTTGGGCGGCATCATCTCTGGTCTGTTTACTGCCAGTGAAGCCGGGGCAGTCGCGGCCACGTATGCTTTTATTTTGGCATTTGGCTATTACCGGGACGTACCACTGAAAAATATGGTTCCGGTGCTTAAACGGACTTTTCGTATCGTGTTGATGGTGTTTTTTCTCATTTCTGCATCGGCTGCCTTTGGCTGGGTCTTGGCCTATTTAAAGATTCCGATGTTGATTACCGAGATGTTTTTGGCGGTTTCGTCAAATCCAATTATCATCTTATTTATGATCAATATCTTGCTTTTGATCCTCGGCGGGCCGATGGATATGGCACCGATGATCCTGATTATGACACCTATTTTACTGCCAGTATGTACGGCGATGGGAATCGATCCAGTTCATTTTGGCCTGATCCTTATTTTTAATGCGGGAATGGGGCTTTTGACACCACCGGTTGGAACCGTTCTTTTCGTTGGCTGCGGCATTGGCGGCGTATCCCTTACGCAGGGCACAAAAGCAATGATGCCATTTTTTTCAGCAATGCTGGTCGTCCTTCTCATCATTACTTATATTCCTAGTGTTGTTTTATGGCTGCCCTCGATGTTCAAGTAAAGACTTGATGGAGAGCTGTCCGATAGATCATAGATTAAATATGGGAGGAATCATACGATGAATGTGAAAAAAACAATCGCGGGTGCACTTACCTTATTGGTGGCAGGATCTGTAATCGTGGGGTGCGGCGCAAAGAAGGAAGCTGCGACGGACAAGAAAGAAGGGGCGTCCTATACGTTCCGCTTGGCCGAAACGCATCCGGCAGATTATCCAACAACTATGGGGGATAAGAAATTTGCTGAATTGGTGGGTGAGAGAACCAATGGTCGCATCAAGATCGAGGTATTTCCATCAAGCCAGTTAGGGGAAGAAAAAGCGGTATTGGAACAAATCCAGCTCGGGGCGATCGAGTTCACGCGGGTCAGTTCGTCGCCGCTCGCGGAGTTCAATAAAGCTTTTGGGGTGTATGGTCTGCCATATATTTTTGATAATGACGATCACATGTGGCGCTTCTTAGAAAGCGAAGAAGGTGTGAAAATGCTCGATGGGCTGGAAAGCTCAAAGATGAAGGGACTGGCTTATTATAGCTCCGGGGCTCGCAGCTTTTATACCAAGAACCCAGTGAATTCAGTGGAAGGCATGAAAGGCCTTAAGATCCGTGTCCAACAGAGCAAAATCAATATGGATCTCATTTCCGCACTGGGCGCAAGTGCAACGCCTATGCCGTACGGTGAAGTGTTCAGCGGGCTGCAGACAGGCGTAATCGATGGCGCGGAAAACAACGCACCAAGCTATTTGACAGCAAACCATTATCAAGCGGCAAAAAACTATATTTTGGATTCGCATCAACGCGTCCCGGAAGTATTGCTGATGAGCAAGAGTGTATGGGATAAACTTTCCAATGAAGATCGCAAGATCATAAAACAGGCAGCGCTTGATTCGGTTAAAACGCAGCGCGAAGAGTGGAATAAATTCGAAAAGAAGGCAATGGAACAGTTAAAAACAGAAGGTGTAGTGGTTACGGATGTAGCTGATTTGAAACCATGGCAGGAGGCTGTAAAATCTGTTATCGAAAAATACACGAACGATTTCAAAGAACAACTTGATGTGATTGCAAAGCTGCGCTGAGCTTAAACTAAAGGAGGTTCAGAGAGGATAATATCTTTTCTGGGCCTCTTTTATTTATACCTTATTTTTTCTTGTTGGAGGCAAGAAACGGTAGCAGGTATCGTTTACTCTAGCAGCGAATAGAATAAAAAAGTCTTTTTATAGGAGAAGCAGCGATATGATTGCAGGGTTAAAAAAGGCAATGTTGCATTTTATTGGGGAGACGATTTTGCTCCGGGAATATTCCTTAGCCCAAAAATTGGCGGTTTTTTCAGCTTTTTTGATTACGATTCCGGTTCTTGTCATGGGCGTCATTTCTTATTATCATTCAGCCAGCGTTCTTGAAGATGAAGTTCGGGCTTATCGGTCGCAAATCAATGAACAGGTAAAGACGCAGATTGAATATTATTTGCGCGATGTTGAAATAAGTGGGCTAAAAATCATCAATTATCCGGATATGAAAGATTTTTTGCGGCTATATGATCAGCGGGATGTCGACCTTACAGCGAGCAGGGAAAGCATAAGGAATTTACTAGTCAACACGGTGTATTCGCGCCCGGATATTTCGAGTGTGTCGTTGATCATGGATCGAGGAACCGTAATCAATAGTTCGGGATTTGAGGGCGAGTATGATATTGAAAAACTCCGCCACGCCTATTGGTATAATTCAATACCAAGAGATGGAAATTCATTGATCATCAGCCGTTTTGTGAAAATCGGAGCGAAAGAAGAACCTGTCATCACAATTATAAGACGTATACATAGTTCAGCTACTCTAAGCCCTATTGGAATATTATTGATTGATGTGAATTATCGACGTTTGCAGGAAATAGCGGATAAAGTCAACAGTAAAAGTGGAACATATTTTTTTATTTTGGATGCCAAGGGCCATTATGTATATCATGCGGACAGCTTTAAGATAGGCCGCCCTTCTGAATTTCAAAATATTCAGCAAATAATGGCAACAGAGGGACGTTTTTTTGTACGGGAACGTGAAGGCGAAGTCGTATTGGACCATTCATCGGCACTGGGCTGGCGTTTTGGCAGTGTCATTGCCTGGGCTGAAGTCAAACGCGGTACCAGCAATATTGGTTTTACGATTATGGTGACGCTCATCATTTGTCTGTTAGTCGCTTACGTCCTAGGGGCAAGCTTTGTCGGGACGATCCTTCGTCCGGTAAGAAGGTTGCAGCGGTTCATGAAAAAAGTGCAGACGGGGGACTTTTCTGGAAAAGTGACCGTTGAATCGAGTGATGAATTGGGACAGTTGACAGAAGGTTTCAATGACATGACGAAAAAGTTGGCCGATTTGATTGAACAGGTTTACACAGCTGAATTGCAAAAAACGCAAATGTCTTTGCAGCAAAAAGAGATGGAACTAAAGATGCTGCAATCGCAGATCAACCCGCATTTCCTTTGCAATGCGTTAGAGACAATCCGTGGCATGGCTCTTCTTGAAGACAAGGGGAACATCGCGGTTATGGCAGCTTCCTTAGGTGCTTTGTTGCGGTATAATCTCAAGACGGTGTCGCCGACGGTCACATTGCGAGAAGAAGTTGAGTTTTGTAAAGTGTATCTGCGCATCCAGCAGTTTCGCTTCGACAAGAATGTTGAATTTTGCTTTACGATACCTGACTGGGCTTTTTCAGCGATGATTATTAAGTTTTCTTTACAGCCGCTCGTGGAAAATTGTTTTGTTCATGGACTCGGCAGTGGAACGCAGCATATAAAGATATGCATAACGGCAAAATGCGAGGATGAAGATATCGTTTTAGAAATTCAGGATGATGGTGTTGGCATAACGCCAGAAGTATTGGAGAAAATACAAAAACGATTGCAAAATGCCGAGATACCTGCGGCTGGGAAAAATATAGGAATTGTCAATGTACACCGACGCATTGTAAATTTATTTGGCAATGCATATGGCTTGCAAGTTAACAGCATTTGCAACAAGGGAACTAAGGTGAGCATACGAATGCCTTTAATCAAAACAGATAAGGACGATTCATGATGAAGAGACTTTTATTGGTGGATGATGAAAAATGGGTCAGGGCAGCTTTGAAATGGACGGTGGAAAACAGCGGGATTCCGTTTGAAGTGACGGGTGAATGTGCTAATGGTTTAGAGGCGCTGGACTGGCTGCGCAGCAATCCGGTGGATTTGGTATTGACCGATATTACGATGCCGGTCATGAATGGGTTGGATTTCTTGCGTGAACTTAGAGATTGTGGCAGCCATATCCCTGTGGTGATCATTACAGTCAATGAGGAGTTTTCCTGCGTGCAGCAAGCACTGCGTTCGGGTGCCGTTGACTATCTTCTCAAGCCGATAGAGAAAAAACAGTTACAAGAATGCCTGATGAAATGGCTTGAAAAACAAGAAATAGTGGTCAGTGAGAAAAGCGGGGGTTCGGTAGACGTGCAAACACAGTCTCTTTCGCTTATGGAACAGGTCATGCAATATTTTTCAGCCTTGCCGCCGGGAGAAATTACACTGAGCCATACGGCGCAGTACCTGCATATCAATCCTTCTTATCTGAGTCAATTGTTCAAGCAGCATCAAGGCGTGAATTTCATGGATTACGTGATCGAACTCAGGATGAAAGAGGCGAGAAAATTATTGTCACTTACGACTTTGCGTGTTTCAGAGATTGCTGAGCGACTAGGTTATAATGATTTAGCCTATTTTACAAATATGTTCAAAAAAATAACAGGGACTACACCATCGTCTTATCGGAAAGTTTTATTGCAAAGACGGCAAAAAACAATGCAGTAAAAAATCACTGGATGATAAAGTCCCTGTCTAACGCATTATAGAGAGTTTTCTCTTAAGGGATTTTCAGCGGTGCTTTTCGTCTGGTTAAAAGATTTTTTTGAGTAGATAAAAACCAGAAGAAAGAGAAGGATGCACCATGGTTTGGCGTTGGAGAGCAGCAAGAAAAAGGCGAGAATCAAAATGGCGATGGCGGCTTTTAAACAGCGATTCTCCAGGAGATGGAATCCAGCAGCCAGTCCGATGATCGCATTGCTGAGAAAAAATACATTGGCAGCGGCAATCAAACGGTCAATCGTCAAAATTTGAAAGAAAACGAGCGACAGCATGAATAGATGGATCGTTGTGAGCGTCAATATAGCATGGCTAGGGCTCAATAGAGAATTTTCTTTTGCTAAAAAAGCTGGAAGCCGTCCATTGGCAGCACGTTTTGCACTCATGCGCGTGACCGCACCGACAATCATGAGGTATGTTGATATGCAAAGCCCGGCGGCGATGATGCCAATGGCTGGGGCAGAGAAGTGACCGAACAAAGGCTGCATGAGGATGATGATGTCATGGCCCGCAGAACTGCTTTGCAAGGCTAGGGCAACGCTCAAGTAGGAGATGATGATGAAAAAAAGACTGATGGTCATGGCCTTTAACAGGGTTTGCCGCGGATTTTTAATGTCCTCGATGTAGTTGCCGACAACTTCCCAGCCGACAATCGCCCAAAACAATAAGAGCAGAGCATAACCAAAATCATGGACAGGAAAAGTCGTGTGTGGCAGTTCAAACTGGGATGCCGTTCCAATCGAATAAAAACTGGCAAAGACTAAAGATATGATGGTTGCGGCAGTGACGATGAGGTTGAAACGACTGAAGGATTTTGTACCGCTCAAGAGAAGCGCAGCACCGCCGAGAATGAGAAAAAAAGTAATGAGTTCTTGTGGGATCGTGTCTAAAAATGGCAGGTTCTGGAGGAATTTTGCGGCTGTCAACAAAACGGCGACTGGCCCGAAACAAACGGCGGTCGTCAAAAAGTTAGAACATAGTTCTTGCCAAAAGGGTCCGAGGGCTTTGCCGACGGCTAAGGCTACGCCCTCGTTACCCGGGCTTTTTAAGCTTAGAAAAATAAATACATAAGCGAAGACAGCACCGAGCAGCATGGTCAGGATCCAGGCTGAAATCGCCCAATCACCGATTCGTTCGTAAATAACCGAGGGCAAAAGGACGATGCCTGAGCCGATGATGGGACCGATGATGAGCCCGCATAAAGTAAAGAGTCCGATGTTTGCAGTTTTGTTCGTCATAGAGATGCTCCTTTTTCTTGCCTGGGATTTTTATATAAAGGGTTTGCCGGCAGCGGGAAGCTGTGGTGCTGGATTGTTTGCCATGGTCTGAAGCAGTTTGCCGATGCGGCGGATGCCTTCTTTTAGAACGGCGGCTTCATGGGTGGCAAAGCAAAGCCGGATTTCTTGACTTGAATTGCCACTGGCATAGAAAGCGATGCCAGGAACAAAGCCCACATTGCTGGCGGCTGCACGATGCATTAGGTCGCTGACCGACACGGGCTGGCGAATCTTAACCCAAATATAAAATCCACCGGATGGAATCGAGAAGTCGATTGTATCCGGACAGTATTGATTGAGCGCCTGGACCATTGCGTCTCGGCGTTTTTTGTATTCACTGCGGACAAAAGCCATATGAGAGGCTAAGATGTCTTTTTGCAGACCGATGTGCAAGATTATTTGGGCAAGGTTGCCGCAATGAAGATCGACATGCTGCTTTTCCTGCGCCAATCGGTCGATGACTGCCTGGTCAGCGGTAACCCAGCCGGTGCGAAGCCCGGGCAGCAAAGTCTTTGAAAAAGTGCCGAGATAAATCACGCCACCATAGGTATCGAGGCTTTTTAAGGATACGGGCGGCTTATTGTCATAATAGAGCAGGCTGTATGGATCGTCCTCAACGATAGCAAGACGGTAGCGAGCGGCGAGTTCGATGAGTTTTTTTCGGTCGGATAAAGTCATTACACGTCCCGTTGGATTGTGGAATGTTGGAATCGTGTACATGAGTTTTGGCCGGTAACGGATCAGATAATCTTCCAATAGATCAAAGTCAAGCTGATTTCCGGCAGGCAGGGTCAAAAGACGTGCTCCAGCAGCTTCTAGGGATTGAATCGCGCCAAGATACGTTGGAGATTCAACGATGACATAATCTTGGGGCTCAATCATCGTTTTGACGATGAGATAAAGTCCTTGCTGAGACCCTGCGACAATCAGGCATTGGTCTGGTGTTGCATGAATACCGGATTGTTCCTGCCACTTTGTCAAGGAATGGCGAAGCGGCAGATAGCCCTCTGTTGCCAGGTATCCATAGTCAGCGGCAGGAATGGCGGCTGCGTTTGCCTGTGCCAAATGAGCGAGCTCAGCTAAAGGGTAAAAAGTCGGGTCAGGCATGCCTGCCGCCAAAGAAATCGTTTCATTGGCCGTCGGGGTAGCAACTAAGGTTCGCAGCAAAGAAGACAATGGTGATTTTCGCTGTGGTGAAAATAATTGTTCCCATGGCATGGAAATCTCTACGGAATCCTTATGCGGATTGGCTACATAAGTGCCACTGCCTCGCCTTGATCGGATGAGCCCGCTTTCTTCGAGCTGACGGTAGGCATTGAGGCTTGTTGTGCGACTGATATTCAAAAGTCGGGCAAGTTCCCTTTCCGGCGGAAGTTTCGTGCCGTTCGGCAGTTCGAAGCTTTGGATCTTAGCAGTCAAGGAATTTGCTAGTTGAACATAGAGAGGAACATTTTTATCAGGGTTTAACGACAGCCCTTCTATTATTTTGGTAATGTCCATTGTATGAAAACCACCTTTAAAACAATATTGGTATTTAGAAAATATTATATTGGATATTTACACATATGTCCAGTATTGATAATATAAATAAAAAAATGTTAACTGTTGCAGCAGCAAATATTCTTTTTGTGTTGAAAATATGGGGCGCATAAATAGGAGGAAGGCTCATGACGATTAAGTTTGCCAAACGAATGAACGAATTGAAAGCTTCGGAAATCCGGGAAATCTTGAAACTCACCCAGCAAAAAGATATGATTTCCTTTGCCGGAGGGTTACCAGCACCGGAAATGTTTCCTATCGAGGCGATGAAAGCGGTCGCTCAAAAAGTGTTGACGAGGCAGGGACAAGCTGCCCTGCAGTATTCAACGACAGAAGGCTATGAGCCTTTGCGCCAAAAAATCGCCGAAAGAATGAATCGTCTTTTTCAAACGACTGTGGAGGCAAATAACGTCTTGATTACTTGCGGTTCGCAGCAAGCTCTGGATTTTTCGGGCAAACTGTTCCTCGACGAAGGGGATGTCGTTCTTTGTGAAAGTCCTACCTATTTGGCCGCAATCAGTGCTTTCAAGGCCTATGGGCCTCGTTTTAGGGCAATCGCGGGTGATGGGCAGGGCATGATTTTAAAGGAACTGGAAAAAGCTCTAGAGGAAGAAAAGAATGTTCGGCTGATATACGTCATTCCTGATTTTCAAAATCCTACAGGAATTTCTTGGTCGCTTGAGCGGCGGCAAAGTTTCATGGAATTGGTCAATCGTTATGAAATTCCCGTAATTGAGGATAATCCTTATGGTGAATTGCGTTTTGAAGAAGAACGCCTGCCAGCTCTCAAATCGATGGATCGAAAGAATCTGGTCGTTTATACGAGTACGTTTTCTAAGACTTTTTGTCCGGGACTGCGCATAGGCTGGCTTGCAGCGGCGCCAGAAATTTTTTCAAAATACGTTTTGATCAAACAGGGTGCTGATCTTTGTACATCGATGCGCAGTCAGATGGAAATAGCAGAGTATATGGAAAGCTATGATTTTGATGCAAATGTCGAAGGATTGATCGAGCGCTATCGAAGTCGACGGGATGTTATGGTGGATATGCTCGAGAAAACAATGCCGGCAGCGGTCTCCTTTACCCGGCCTGCTGGTGGACTTTTCCTTTGGGTGGAACTCCCTGCACATATGGACGCTTTAGAGCTTTTAGCCATTTGTTTGCAGCAAAAAGTGGCATTTATTCCGGGAACGTCGTTTTTCCCGAATGGAGGCGGCAAAAATACATTACGGCTCAATTATTCAAATATGACAGAGGAAAAAATCCGCGAAGGCATCAAGCGGTTGGCAGATGTTATTTGCAGTCAGCTTGATGATGGTGCAATGTTTTAAGGAAAAGGAGCCGAGGTAAATTGAGGACAATAGGAATGATTGGCGGGATGAGCTGGGAATCTTCCCTCGAGTATTATAGGATTTTAAATGAGACGATAAAGAATGAGCTAGGCGGGCTGCATTCGGCCAAATGCCTGCTGTATTCCCTTGAGTTCGAAGAAATTGAACGATTGCAGCATAGTGGTAACTGGGATGGACTTACAGAGATCTTGGTGGATGCAGCTAAGAAACTCAAGCTGGCAGGGGCTGAAAGCTTTATCATCTGTACAAATACGATGCATAAGACGGCGGAGCAAATAGAAAAAGAATCGGGACTCAAGCTTCTCCATATTGCGGATGCCGCAGGACAAGCGGTTTGTCAGCGAGGGTTGAAAAAAATCGCCTTACTGGGCACTAAATTTACGATGGAAGAAGATTTCTATCGTAAACGACTTGAGGACATATACGGACTGGAAGTGATCGTTCCACCCGTGAAAGAACGGGATGAAATTCATCGCATCATATATGAAGAGCTTTGTCAGGGCGATTTTAAGGATGCTTCGCGAGCGACGTTTGAATCGATTATCGAGGAACTTGCAGCAAAGGGGGCGGAGGGGATTGTCTTAGGATGTACGGAAATCCCTTTGCTTGTACGCGAGCAAGACAGCGTTCTGCCAATCTTCGATACGATGAAACTCCATGCAAAAGCCGCAGCAACTTGGCTGCTTGAACAGACGGATATAAAATAAAAACAGATGGAAAAGCACCAGTGATGACATGATGAATGTCAGTGCTGGTGCTTTTTAGCGAATGCCAAATGCGCAACGATGTGTTTAAAATTTTTTGAGCGAAATAGGCGAAACAAGCGGGTTGTGCTGTATAATATAAGTTGAGTGAGTAAAAGAGATTTTCATGTATTCTCCATGAAAATGAGATAAAATAATTTGCTTATAATAAATTGGGGTTGGGAGACCGAAGACTTTGAATGAAATATTTAAACTCGGAAAACGAATATATGGACACCGTGATACAACAGACTTTAATATACAGCGGCTTTTAGTATTTTGGCTCAGAGCGGCCGCTAACAGCCATGAAGTTCTTGGCTTGAAGGATTTTTTTGCGCAGAGTGCCAATTTAAAAGAACTTGAGAAGGACAACGCGATTTTTTACGAACAGTTGACCAGGCATGTTTTTTATCATCAATCGACTTTGGCGGAAAGGCGGCAGATGGTGGAACAACACTTTTCTTTTTGTCAGCAAGCCTTTTGTTTTCCGGTTTTGCGGGAAATCTATTATGATGGACGGCTGATTCTTTGGGAATCGCCGTTTCAAGAGGATTTGCTCAGCTTCGGTTTGGATTTTATGTATGTCGACCGTAAGGAAGGCCTTATGAGCCTTGATTTGAAGTGGGGCGATGAACGGATTTACCATATTACATTTTCTTGTGGCTATGATAAAGAAGGTCGGTCTTGCCTCAAAATAGGTGCTTTGCAGGGAAGCCTTGGCGGACAGGAAATCATCCATGCCTTGACCAAACACTGTTTTGCTTATCGAACGAAAAACCTTATGCTTTATGGACTTCGCCTTTTAGCGCAAGGTTTAGGGATAGAAAAGATTTATACTGTATCAAATCAAGGCTTTTTCACCAATACGCATGTGCGCATGGACCGCAAGCTAAAAACTTCTTTAGATGAGTTTTGGCAGGAGGCCGGCGGACAGATGCTTGAGGATCCTCGCTTTTTTGAATTGCCCGTGCAAGAAAAGCGCAAGGCGATCGAAGAAGTCAAATCGCAAAAACGTAATCTGTATAGAAAAAGATATGCCCTGCTCGATAGCATTGCGGCTGAGTTTCAGGAAAACTTGCAGATGCATATAAAACCGAGACACAAAAATATTGCTTCTGCAGAAGCAATCGAGAAAATCAACGAATAAAAAGAGCCGCTTCTATGTTAATTTTTATCTAACATAGAAGCGGCTCTTGTGTTTTTTAGGTTTAAGGCTGATTTTTAAATGATGCCTTCTAAATGCAACATGATTTGAGCAATCAAAGTAGCAAAGAAGAAGGTTCCGGTATAAACGGCTAGAGCGACAATGATGATGCGCCATGACATTTGGCGAAACATCCCGATGTCTTTGCCGATGGTAAGGCCTGCATAAGATAGAACTACTGTACATAAAGCGAGAAAATCAACTTTATTTGTGTATTCCGTGACAAGCGCAGCAATTGGTGAAATCGGCGTCGTCGCGGCAATCGCCAAAATGGAAACCCAAAACACCATAGGAAGATTGCCCGGGAGTATTTTGGCTAAAACGATGCCTAAAAGTGTTATGCCGACAATGATGAAACAGCCAAGAAAAGCGTCGCCTGCAGGCACATTATAACCGGTGATGCAGACAGCCATGCTGATTAATCCGGCTGTAATGAATATCAAAAATTCTTCAGTCCAATTCATTTGCTTGCACCATCCTTTACCTGTTTTGGCGCCAAAATCGGCGTTAGTTTTTTATAGAAGTAATTGGTGAGTGGCAAAGAAATGAAAAGGCAGAAATATATGCCGACAATGGTGGTCAATAAATTACTGGCACCGGCATACATTAAAATTTCCTGTTTGTATTCCGGGAAAACGGTAGCAATTGCACCTGTCGCTGCGGCCATCATGCTGCCAGAGCCGACACCTGAACCCATTGCGAGGGCAAACGGATGGAATATATGCATAGCGGCGAGGAAACCGGCAATGAGTCCGATCCAAATGGCACCGAATACGGTACCGCAAATATAGATCGCCATGACGCCTCGGCCTTCTGGTGAAGACAATCCGTATTTTTCAGCGATGATGGCGATGTTTGGTTCGCGGTCAATGGAAAAAGTAGCGCCGACCGATTCGCGGCCAAGTCCCAAAGCGATGGCAATCGGCAGTCCGATGATGACCGTGCCCGTAAAGTGTCCGAGTTCTTGAATTGATAATGCCATGCCTGCTTCTGCGACCTTGGCCAGTGATGGGCCGATGACGACGCCGAGTTTTGTGACCAAAAGCATGGTAAGCAAGCCAAGTACAGCCGTGCTGTGCTTCATTTCGTGATCATTTAGGAGCTTTAATTTTGGCAAGCTGATGATTGCCCCTAAAACCATTGCGTAAAGCATTGGTAAAAAAAGCAGTACACCTGGACCAAGCGGGATTTTTTTGACGCCGATCCACTCGGAAACGATGGCTAAGATCAGTGCTAAAATATGAATTTTCCAGTTTTTTAATAAATTCATGGATAAAACCTCTCTTCCTAAGGAAAAAATGATATAAAAAAGCCTCGTAATGGAATTTACGAAGCATCTTTGTCCGTGCTGTATATTTTATTGAATCAAAAGAGATGAAGTGTTACAATAACTGATATTATATTTAAAAAAATGAAATATGTCAATCACACAAGAAGACAATTGTCTTTTTAAAATGGATAAAAACTTGTGGATGCACATTTTAAACTAAAAATGAGGGGTTGTTTGTTTTGCGGGAAGAATTGAAAAGAAAAGTACATGAGGCAATTGCACAGCATCGAAAAGAAATTATTGCTTTGGCGGATGCAATAGCAAAAGAACCGGAATTGGGTTTCAAGGAAAAGAAAACAGCGGCAAAAGTAATGGGAATATTCGATGCCCATCACATTGCTTATGAATCTGGTTTGGCGGTTACGGGCATCAAAGGATTATTAAAAGGGCGCACTTCCAAACGTAAAATTGCGGTGCTCGGAGAACTCGATGCGGTTGTTTGCCACGATCATCCAATGGCAGATGTTGAGACTGGGGCGGCACATGCCTGTGGGCATAATGTGCAGCTGGCAATTTTGGCGGCCTGTGCCATTGGCCTCAAAACATCAGGTGTCATGGAACATTTAGACGGCGATGTAGTTCCCTTTGCAGTGCCGGCAGAAGAATATGTCGAGATTGAATATAGAAACAGGCTTAGACAACAAGGCAAGATCCGTTATTTTGGTGGTAAAGCGGAATTGATTCGTTTGGGTGCTTTTGACGATATCGACATGGCGATGATGATGCATGTTTCTATGCAAGGAGAGCCCAAAAGAGTCATCGATGTCGGCGGTACGAGCAATGGTTTTATCGGTAAGCTTATCCGCTTCAAAGGCAGAGAAGCCCATGCAGCCAGTGCGCCGCATGAAGGCGTCAATGCCCTCAATGCAGCCATGGTCGCATTGACCGCGGTCAATGCACAGCGTGAAACTTTTAAAGATGAAGACCATGTAAGGTTTCATCCCATCATCACAAAGGGCGGCGATCTGGTCAACGTTGTTCCAGCTGAAGTCTGTATGGAAAGTTATGTGCGGGCAAGGACGGTTGAGGCAATGCTCGATGCCAACAAAAAAGTCAATCGGGCCTTTAAAGGCGGGGCGATGGCTGTGGGGGCAGAAGTTGAGATCAATGATTTACCTGGATATTTGCCAATGGTGAACAATGAAGAATTGACAAAAGTCTACGAAAAAAATGTGCGCAGCATTGTGGGCGAGGATGCAGTGCATCATTTAGAGCACAGCGCTGGCAGTACGGACATGGGGGATGTATCGAATATCATGCCAGTCATCCATCCATGGTTTGGCGGCGGCACAAGTGGCACGGTGCATACCAGAGATTTTAAAGTCAGCGATGAGGAAATGGCATATATCCTGCCAGCGATGACGATGGTGGATACCATCATCGATTTGTTGGCAGAAGATGCAAAGACAGCGGACGCTATCCTCAAGGGCTATCAGCCAGTTATGAGTAAAAAGGAATATCTAGATTTCATGGAATCTATAAAATAGGCTAGGCATTAAGCGATTTGTCTCTTAAAAATGGATGTTTTTTGAGTTGTGGCGATGCTTTTTTTGATAAAGTAAGTTAAGTCTATGAAGAGACAGCATGGTTGACCAAAAAAAAGATTGCATTCGTTTTTTCTGCGGATAAGGCTGGATACTCCGTTGTATGTACGAATACATCGAAATAGCAAGCTAACGAAAAAGGGGCAAAAATGCTATAATCAAAGACAGGTCATAATAATAAGGAGATGTTCATTATGGGGGATAAGAGCCCGAAGAACAAGGAGAAAAAGAAGAAAAAGGCCGAAAAGAAAAAAATTCTCAGCCATACAAATCCCGTCGTGGAAGAAGATGCGAACAAATAGAGAACTTGAAAGTGCAGCCGTTGTGGCTGCATTTTTTTTATAAAACAGCTTTTTATTGCGTTGTACAGGATTTTTACTGCGTGGTAGAGAAATAACTTTAGAAAAGATTATGTAAGAGGGGGATTCCAACATGGCCGTAACAGCGCCGACTGCACCGGTAAAACCAACACCGCCGGTGATGCCCAGTGTATCACAAACGACGTCTGGGAATGATGGAGCTCCATCTGGCGCAGCGGCGGCGGTCCAGGCACCTAACCCAGATTTTGTCAACGCTGTCAGACAAGTCGAATCAATAAGCGCGGCCCTTCAAGGCAAAGGCAAAAGCGGCGAAGCTGCTTCGGATGCGGCGCCTTCGAGCAAAGCAGCAGCTCCGGCGGCAAATGACACAAAGGCCGTAGCTGCGGCAAAACCATCGGGACTGCCTGCTGCTGCAACCGCTGGAAGCGATGAATCCGGTACGGCGCAGCAAACGGGAACGACGGCAGCAGCACCGGCAAAACCTACGCCAAAGCCCACTTCAATCAGTTATATGCCATTTGTAGGCATCATTGTCATTGTTGCGGTTGTCTTGACGGCAATGAAGTTTTTAAAACAAGAGAAAAAAAGAACGTTGCAGAAAACTTTGGAACAAGGTGGGTTAGAGCGCAAAACGGCACTTGATATAGAGGCGTTGCCTGATGAAAAAATAAAGCAGAAAAAAAGTCGCTTTGAAGTTCGCATATAAAATGGCTGCAAGTTCAGAAGTCATTCTGGAACGGCAGTCTTTTTTTTGTAAAAACAAAATAGGGATGAAATGGAGACGATGGAATGAAGAAAATAATTGTCATCACAACCGGCGGGACGATTGCCATGAAATACGATGAGGAAGTAAAAGGCCTTGTGCCGGCAGTCAGTGGCGATGATTTGATCAAAGCGGTTCCGGCGCTCAAAGAACTGGCCCAGATCGAAGTAAAAGAATTTGCAAATGTCCCAAGTGGATATATGACGCCGCAAATGATGTTCGACTTGGCAAAAAAAATAGATGCCTATGCAAAAGATAAAGCGGTAACAGGCTTTGTCGTTACGCATGGTACGGATACGCTTGAAGAAACAGCCTATATGCTTGACCTGGTCACTTCAACTCAAAAACCAATCTGTGTAACAGGCGCGATGCGCGGTGCATCCGAAACCAGCCCAGATGGCCCGGGAAATATTTTGGCCGCTGTCCAGACTGTTGTAGCAGAAGATGCTTATGGACAAGGAGTTTTGGTCGTGCTCAACGATGAGATCCATACGGCAGCTGAAGTTACTAAAACGCATTCGACTAGCGTCAAGACATTTGACTCACCTTTTTGGGGGCCGATTGGGCGCGTGTATTTTGATCGAGTCGTAATAAAACGTCATCCCTTGAACTTGAAAAAAATCAAAAGCGATAGAATCGTCGATGATGTTCACTTATTAAAAGCTGTTGCTGGTATGGATGCTTATTTGCTTGATTGTTTGATTCAAAAAAAGGTGAAAGGCATTGTCGTCGAAGCTTTTGGCTGCGGTAATGTATCGCCTTTGATCAAACGAGGCATTGAAGAAGCCAGGGCACAAGGAATTCCTGTGGTTTTGGCGACACGCGTGCATGGCGGAAGCGTCGTTCCGGCTTATAGCTATGAAGGCAGTGCCAACTCGATGAAAGGTGCCGGTCTTATTTTGGCCAATGAATTGTCAGGGCCGAAAGCTCGACTGAAGCTTATGGTGCTTTTAGGCATGACAAATGACATCAACGAGATGCAAAAATTCTTCTGAGTAAATGCGGTGAAGAAAAACAAAGTTCCCGTCAGAAATTTTTATAAAGATTTCTGACGGGAACTTTGTTGATTATAATATTTTCTGAAACTTAACATGTTTTTAATCCTTCGCAATATATCGGATGATAAAATGGAGCAGATAAAGGAGATGGAAAAATGTTGATTTTCAGAATGAAATATGGTTTTTTGATGATATGTTTGCTGTTTTTTGCCATTTTGCCAAATGCAGTTGTTGCTGCTAAGGAACAGCCACAGACCTATCGGCTCACGGTTATTCACACCAATGATTTTCATGGCTATGATCCGTATGCATTGGCAAGGAAAGCGACTATAATCAAAAAAATCAGAGCAGAAGTTCCTAATGTCGTACTACTTGATGCAGGAGATTTGTATGTGAGAGGACCCTATCAGAAAGTTTTTTATGGAACCATGGAAATGGCAGCCCTCAATCAAATGAAATACGATGCATGGGAGCTCGGAAATAATGAATTCAAAGGAACCGATGAGCTTGTGAGTGCAGATCAAAAATTGTACCAGTTGATTGAACAGGCACAATTTCCGACATTATGCTCTAATATCAGAAATACCGATGGTTCTTATTTGACCGGCGTCAAACCGTATATGATAAAAACGGTTGGCGGGCTTAAAATCGGTGTTTTGGGTGTATCTTCCATGAAAGTCAAAAAATATACACAAGGCGAGAACAAGTTAGTAGAAGATCCAGTGATGACAGCAGCTAAGCTTTTGCCAGAGGTGCAGGATCAATCGGACATCCAGCTTATTTTGTCCCATGCGGGTCTATCGGCGGATGTTCAAATGGATATGAAACTCGCGGGAAAAGGTCCGGCATTGATCATTGGGGCAGATGATCATTATGTCATCGATCAGCCTATTTACCGTACTGGTGGAATACCGATTGTTCAAGCTGGCGGCGAAAACCATGTTTACTTGGGCCGGGTCGATCTGACGTTTGAGAAAAAAGACGGAAAATGGATAGAGGTTTCCCAGCAAGGCAGGCTTTATCCGATTACAAAGGACATCCCGATGGATGGAGCAGTAAAAGCTGTGATTGATCAATATATGGATAGTGTCAGCAAAAGAGCGGCGTAAAGCTTCGAATACAATGAAAATTACAGCTTGTAAATTTTGCCAAAGAGCTGCTGCAGTGTAAAAAATGTAGCAGCTCTTTTGTTTTGTGCAAATGTATCACTGGTGAGAGAAGTCATAAAATTTTGTTGAAATAAAGATTGCATCACTTCTATAGAAATGATATAATTGTTTAGTCATAAGACAGTTAGGTTTAAAAAACTTATTTTTGAACCTTCCCTGCTCCTTGTATGAGGAGCCAAAGTCCAAAGAGGGAGGTGATTTCGTGAGAAAGTACGAAGTCATATTCATTGTTAAACCATTGGAAGAAGAAGCTACAAACGCTGTAATTGAAAAATTCTCGAAGCTTATTGCTGACAACGGTGGTACAATTGAAAAAGAAGATCGTTGGGGTAAAAAACGTCTAGCATATGAAATCAAAGATTTCGCAGATGGTTATTACTGCTTGTTCTACACTACATGCGATCCAGCTTGCGTAGCTGAAATCGATCGTGTAATGAAGATCAACGACGACATCTTAAAACACATGATCATAAAATCTGACGAAGAATAATACAAAGCCAGGGGGGCATTGCCATGAATAAGGTAATTTTAGTAGGTCGGCTTGCTCGTGATCCGGAAGTGCGTTATACACAATCCGGCAAAGCAGTCGCTTCTTTTTCGCTGGCGGTCAGCCGTCGTTTTAGCAGAAGCAGTGACCAGCAGAATACAGCTGATTTTATTCCCATCGTAGCATGGGAAAAACTGGCCGAAATTTGTGGGAATAATTTAATCAAGGGAAGCCAAGTTTTGGTAGAAGGTCGTATGCAAGTTCGTAACTATGATGCACAAGACGGATCGAAACGTTATGTGACAGAAGTAGTGGCTCAGGACATCGAGTTCATGGGCGCGAAACCGACTCGCGGACCAGAAGACCATGTTTCAGTAGGTTCACCTGCTGGCGGCAGTGGTGCAAGTTCCTTTGGTTCAGAAGTTCTCCCTGACGAAGAAATACCATTTTAAAGGGAGGTATATTCGATGAGACGTGAAAGAGGAAGAAGACCTAGAAAAAAAGTCTGCAGTTTCTGCGTTGATAAAGTAGAAGCTATTGATTATAAAGACGTTGCAAAACTTCGTCGTTTTGTTACGGAACGCGGCAAGATTTTACCGCGTCGTATTTCTGGCAACTGTGCAAAGCATCAGCGCCAGGTTACGGTTGCTATCAAACGTGCCCGCAATATTGCATTGCTGCCGTTTACTGCAGAATAAGAATGAGAGAGCCCTTAGGGGCTCTTTTTTTATTGCGTTTGTTTTGCTGTTAAGACGTGAAATGCAAAAGGCCCACTACATGGTAGTCTGCCTTTTGGCAACGGAAAGAACGAAGATTATCATCGGTGAATGTGGTAAAAATCAGTGATCAGTTTTTGCGGAAATATTGCTACTAGATTTAGTTTAAAATGTCAAAACGATTTTATAGACAGAATCAGGAGCTTCCTCCATGAGCGCAAAGGCGTCTTTTGCTTTTTGAAAGGGGAATGTATGAGACAAGATTTTTTCTGGGTGAATACGTTTTTCTTCGAACCAGGAAATGACTTCGGGAAATTTTTTGTTGTTTAGGCGAGTGCCAATTATTTCTAATTCGCGGCTCATAATTGCAATTTGTGGTATTTTAACCTCTTCTTGTGAAAAGCCGAGAACGACGATTCTGCCTGCACTAGCGGCGATTTTTGTAATACAGGTTTCTAGTACGGTAATATTTCCCGTTGCTTCATAAATCAAATTGGCACCTTCGTTATCTGTGAAGCGATTCATTTCATCAACAACATTTTGTTTTTTTGAATTGATGGTAAGGTCAGCACCTAACTCAGTGGCTCTTTTTAGGCGAGCATCAACAATGTCCATGATTGCAGTTTTGGCCCCAACCATTTTTGCCATTTGCAAAATAATTAACCCGATAGGGCCCGCGCCGCAAATAAGGACAGTATCATCTATACCGATGTGTCCACGTTCCTTGACTTGTGCGGCAATGCTATATGGTTCAATTAATGCAGCGAGTTCCCAAGGAATACCTTGTGGCAGGACATATACATTCTTTCTGTTGACGGCAATATATTCTTGAAAACCTCCATCGATGTGAACTCCTAAAACGCGAAGGCTTTTGCATACATTGGGGCGTCCTATATGACAAGCGTGGCAATCATTGCAGGCAATAACTGGATCAACTGTTACAGGCGTTCCGATTTTTAGATCGCTTATATTTTGACCAAGCCCAGCAATTTCTCCAACAAATTCGTGCCCAACAACACGAGGGTAGGTAGCAAATGCGTTTTTCCCATGATAGATATGGGTGTCAGAACCGCAGATTCCTGCGGCTTTGACATGAATTAGAACTTCATCGGCAGATGGGACGGGGATGGATCGCTCCACAATCTGGATGCTTCCTGGAGCGTTGATTTCGAGTGCTTTCATAGTAAAATCCTTTCAGGATGAATGCGACCATTCATCCAATTTTTATTTTTACAACGATTTTCCTCACTTGAAGATTGGTGAGATTGGTGCAGCCGGGGCGGTGAATATCTTGTGGAAAAACAATGGCGTATGCACCTGCGGTTAACTTTATGTCTGTTTCATTTTCAACTGTGTTGTAAAAAACAACATCATCTGTTTTTAATTTATCTTCTGAAACTGTGCTTTCTGGTGTTGCGAAGCTGCATCCGAGTATTTCTTCACCACTAGCGACATACTGAATATCAATATATTTTTCATGCCCTTCGGGGCGTCGCATTTCTTTGGGCTCTGTTGTGTAATCAGATACAACAGCGAATAATGTTTCTCCATCAATCAGATGTTTTCCGGGCGATAAATCTTGTAAATTAGTATTTTTTAAATAGGTGAGGCCTTTTTGCAAAGCAGTGGAGTAAAAAGAACATTCTGCTTCTATATTCTTCAATAGACCATAAATCATGCAGATCACTTCTTTCTTTGATTGATTTTATAGAGATAAAATTTCATTCCATACATTTTCGTCCACAGGAATTCCTTGAGCTAAGTTTTCTTTTCGTGTTTTGGCAGCTAATTCACCAGGAAAGAAAATTTCACGTCCCGTTTTTTCCGGGGTCGAGGTTTTGATGTAAGAAATTGTCTCATTGAGAGTTTGCTCAACGAATTCTTTTCCTCCGCCATTATAAGGATTTAAAGCGATGAAAATTTGACAACAGCCACCGCAACTTCCTTCTTGAACCTTATCAATATCGACGGTTGCTAATCCGTTTGCTAATATAGCAGCTAAACTATCAAGAACAATTGAAAACCCCGAACCTTTCCAGTAGCCTGTTGGTAAAATGCGCATGGACTGTTCAATTGCTCCAGGATCGGTAGTCAAATTCCCCTGTTCATCATACCCACCAGGAACAGGTAGTTGTTCATTTTTAAGCCTAGTCACTTGGAGTTTTCCATAGGAAAATTGTGACATTGCCATATCTAAAACAATATTTCCATTTTCACGAGGTAGTGCAATTACAAAAGGGTTGTTGCCGACGCGTGTGTTCTTTGCTCCCCAAGCGGGCATACATGATTCGGTGTTAGTCCAGCAAATTGCTGCATATCCTGCATTTGCGGCATCCCATCCATAGGTTCCACCTCGCATCCAATGCGTTGTATTTCTGAGTGCAACGAGCCCAATGCCATGTTGGTCAGCAAGTTGCATTGCTCTTTGCATAGAAGCTTTCGCATTTAAGATTCCGGGGGCTCGGTTGCCATCCCAAATTTCCATGCAGGTGCCATCTTTTATCGTCGTTGGCTTTGCCTGCGTATTTACCCAGCCTTTTTGTACATAATCATAAAATCGGGAAACTCTGTTGAGCCCATGGGAATAAACACCATCACAACTTGATTCTGTGTGGACCTGAGCACAAAGATCGGCATCGTGCTCGCTTAAGCCTGCTTTTAAAAAAACACGTTTGATTTCTTTTTTCATTGTTTCAAAGGGAATTCGCATACTTCATTCCTCCACCTTATTTTGATGTTGATATTTGTATAATATAAATATCAGATTTTCTATGAGAAATATACAGAAATTGTTTTCTATGTATTTCATAGAGCAATCTCCTATTAATTTAAAACATATAGAATTTTTTGAACATATACGATATAATTTTATTTGTACAATATCAATATAGGATGGGGGTGCTTCTGTGCAGACTATTTTTGATGGAATGCTATTAGAAAATATATTTCTAGAGATTACTTATGCGGCTGAACGTCAATGTACCGCAGATTGGGAACTAAAAGGAAAAAATATTTATGACCGGCATAATTTGATTTTTGTGTATGATGGACAAGCCGAACTTCGATGTAATGAAAAAATTTACATAGCAAAAAAAGGTGATCTCGTATATTACCGTCCTGGCGATTATCGCGTTGGAAAAACGTTCCAGAAAAACCTAATGAAATGTTTTACTGTTGACTTTTTTTATACACACCCTGTTTACTACGAGGGGAAATGGTCGTTGACTCAAGTGCCCTTGCCCTTTGACAACATAGAAAACATTGAAGATTCTTTTTTGTATACTAGGTTATACAAACTGTTTTCACAGTTCAATAAAACGTATTTTTTGAACGATAATAATCGCGTGATTCGGGCGAAATCAATTTTTATGGAAATTTTATCCTTATTGATTTCATGGAAATGTAATCCTGATTTTAATTATGATCATGTGCGAAAAGTAGAAAAGTTAATTGAGTTTATGTCCAAGCATTATTGCGAAAGAATAACACTGCAAAGTTTAGCGGAGTTGTCAGAAATCAGTCCTACATATTTAGAAAATATTTTTAAAAAAATTACAGGAAAGACACCGATTACATATCTTATCGAATTGCGATTGCAAGAGGCTAAAAATTTTATGCAAGATGGGCATCCTGTGTCAGCTGCAGCTGCCAAGGTGGGGTTTAATGATGTATTTTATTTTAGTAAATGTTTTAAAAAATATGAAGGTATAGCTCCCATACATTTTCTAAAACATAAGAGTATGTTTTAGAAAATGTATGGGGGATTTAAGATGATATTTATCGGAATTGAAGAAGGATGTTTTGTAAAATTTAAATTTTTATGCTAAAGTAAAGAGACTTATATCAACGTTATTTTAGGAGTTAATATTATGAAATTAGAATTGGCAGATAAGCAAAGTTACGAATCAATACGTGAATATGCTCTGAGAATTTTGAATAAAAATCTATTGAATATGAACTTAGTACCAGGCATGGCATTATCAGAACAAGAAATCGCCAATGAGCTTGAAATGAGCCGGACACCTGTACGGGAGGCGTTTATTCGTCTCGCTCATGAAAATTTGTTAGAAATTGTTCCTCAAAAAGGAACGTATGTGGCCAAAATTGATTTAGAGCAGGTTGAGGAATCTATATTTTTGCGTCAGACGATGGAAAATGCAGTTGTAGAACTGGCCTGCAAGGATTTTTCGCAGGAAAGCAGACAACGTTTGCAAGACTGCATTGATTTGCAAGAACTTTGTGTTAAGAGAGAAGATTTCGCTCGTTTTTTTGAACTAGACGGGAGTTTTCACGGCATTATATATAGTTCTTGTGGCAAAAGTCGTATTTGGAAGATGCTTGAACAAATGAGCCTTAATTATAATCGTGTTCGCATGTTGAACTTGCTTAATGGATATTATGAGATGCCGAAGCTTTTTGGGCAACACGAGGAAATATATTTTTCAATTGTAAACCATGATTGGGAAAACGGAAAAGCCATCATTCGTCAACATATCGGCAAAGCGCTCAAGGATATTGAAGAATTAAAAGAAAAATATCCATTGTACTTTAGGTAAAAATTATTTTAAACAGTTTACGTAAGCACCTTGGGTGGCGTAAACTGTTTGTTTTTACCGATAAATCAGACTATTTATAAAACTCCGATATAATGCGAAAATAAGAGAAAAGCATAGATAATAAAGTAGTATGGCATGTAAGCGAATATAAGTTATCTTGCCATAAATATACTAGTATGGTAGTGTATCAGTTGAGAGGAGAAAAGAGAACCGTTAGTTTTTAGAAAATTTCAAACTAGTATACTAGAAAATACTGCATATAGGAGGCAAAGAAATGGTTAAGATGAACAGAGAAATTACGATTCCACGAGGAATTGGCTATGGGTTAACAGATTTAATGGGTGGGGGAGCTTTTACAATTATTGGCGCATGGTTGTTGTTTTTTTACACGACATATGCGGGGCTTTCACCTGTAGAAGCCGCATCAATTGTCGGAATCGCCAGAATAGTTGATGCTATTGTAAGCCTTTCAATCGGTAGTATATCTGATAATTTTTACAAAAATAAATTGGGTAAGCGTTTTGGCCGTCGTCGTTTTTTCTTATTGATTGGTTCTCCGCTGATGCTCGTGTACATAATGTTATGGGTCACTGGCATGAGTTACTGGTATTACCTCGCTTGTTATCTTGCATTTGAAATTATTGCAGCAATGGTCTTGATTCCTTGGGAAACACTGCCTTCGGAAATGACGACGAGCTTCAATGATCGCACTAAATTATCTACTTGCCGTATGTTCATTTCAGCAACGGGCACGTTCCTTGCTACCTTTGTTCCAGCAATTTTAATTCGTTTTTTTGGTGAGAATAATGCATATGCATATTCTTTGAATGGTACAATTTTCGCCGTGCTTTTTGCAATTTGTATTTTCATCAGTTATAAAGTGACTTGGGAAAGAGAACTTACCCCAAAAATGAAGGATGAGTTGTTGCACCCAGCAAAAGTCAAAACATTTGCTGAAAAGTGGGAAAATGTCATCCAAATAGCGAAAGATTATATATCTACATTGAAAGTAAAGGCTTTTCGTCAACATCTATTGATTTATATCTGTTCCTTTACAGGAAAAGATGTTTTCAATACAGTTTTCGTATTTTTTGCTGTATTCTGTTTAAATATTCCTTCAGCCAATGCAGCGGATATTTTATCTTTGAGCATCATTGGTATTCCGACTACAATTGCTGGTGGATTTTTGTTGATTAAAATTGGCCCAAGTAATTTATTTAAGACATCTTATATTACGATGTTAGTTTGCTTGGTTGGCTTTTTATTGGTATACGCATATGACCCTACATCAAAACTTGTCATCTTATATGCATTAGGGCTTTTTTATCAAGTCGGTCGGCAGCTTTTGGAATTCACACCATGGAATGTATTTCCTTTTATTCCGGATGTTGATGAAATTATTTCGCAGAAAAGAAGAGAAGGTCTTTTTGCAGCAGTCATGACCTTTGCTAGAAAAACTACCGTAGCAATTGCAACGATTATTGTAGGGATTGTTTTACAAGAAGGTGGATTTGTTAAAGGGCAATTGGTCCAATCTCCAGAAGCAATTCACACGATAGTTTACACATTGTTCCTTGGCACCGGTGGATTAGTCGGATTGGCGTTATTTTTTGCTTGGCGTTTTAAATTGAATAAACAAACCCATGCAATGTTGATTCAAGAAATCGATCGCTTGAAAGCTGGCGGAAGAAAAGAAGACGTCAGTGCTGCATCTAAGACTGTCGTTGAAGAGTTGACCGGATACAAATATGAAGATTTGTGGAACAATCCAGTAAAAACATCAACTCCGGAGCTGGTTGAAGCAGAACAGCTTAATTTGGCAAAATTGATTTTGGACAATGTCGGTGGAGCCTATAATATCGATTACTATACGTATTGTGCGACGAGATTGAGAATCGATTTATCGGATAATATGGCGGCGAATTGCGATTTGTTGAAGAATATAGATGGCGTAAAAGATGCTGTGATGGTAGGTCAGCAATTGCAGATTGTGCTTAGTCAGAAAGTAAAAAGTGTCTATAATGCCTTGCAATCGTTTACCGATAGCAAAAATCTTCATAACGAAAAATAGTGGGTTCATTTTACTGAAATACATGCGTAAAGGAATGATTTCATGGAAAAATTTATGGAAAAAGATTTTTTATTGGAAAGTGAAACGGCTAAAAGACTGTTTCATGAGTATGCTGAACATTTGCCGATCGTAGATTATCATTGTCACATAAATCCACGAGAAATTGCGGAAGATCATGTTTTTGCTAATATTACCGAAGCCTGGCTTGGCGGTGACCATTATAAATGGCGAATGATCCGTTCAAATGGTGTAGAAGAAAAATATATTACCGGTAAAACGACAACGGACCGAGAAAAATTTCAAAAGTTCGCGGAAGCCTTGCCTAAAGCTATAGGAAATCCTTTATATCATTGGACACATCTAGAGTTGCAGAGATACTTTGATTGTGACACGCCATTGACTGGAGATTCGGCGGAAGACATATGGAATCATTGCAATGAAAAATTGCAGCAAAAGGAAATGTCAGTACTAGGTATTCTTAAAAGTTCAAATGTTAAAGTCATTTGTACGACCGATGATCCGGCAGATGATTTGTATTGGCATAAAAAAATAAAGGACGATGGAAAATGCAGTGCGGCAGTATTGCCGGCGATGCGTCCTGATAAAATCATCGGTCTAGAAAAGCCGGGCTTTGCAGAATATGTAAATCGGCTTGGGCAAATTGCAGGACAAAAAATTCGCTGTATGGATGATGTATATTCAGTACTGAAACAACGAATTGAATTTTTTGCGTCAATGGGGTGCCGGGCAGCGGACCATGGGTTGGATTATATTTTCTACCAAGAAGCAGATGCTTCTGTCGTAGAAAGTATATTTCAAAAAGCCTTGCGCGGCGAGTCGTTAAGTATTCTTGAAATCGAACAGTACAAAACAAATTTGTTGTTGTTTTTAGGGCGAGAATATAATAAGCAAGGCTGGGCGATGCAGCTTCATTTTTCGACACAGCGAAATGCGAATTCATCGGCATTTTTAAAGATTGGTGCAGATACGGGATTTGATTGCATTGCGGCATCCGATAGTGGCGATGCGCTAGTGCACTTCCTTGATGCACTGGCTGTTGATGAATCGTTGCCTAAGACGATAATCTACTCACTGAATCCGAATGACAATGCGTTGATTGGCTCAATTATCGGTTCTTTTCAAGGAACGGAAATTGCCGGGAAAATACAGCACGGATCTGCTTGGTGGTTCAATGATACAAAACGTGGAATGCTAGACCAGCTTACGAGTTTAGCAAATTTATCGATTTTGGGTAACTTTATCGGGATGTTAACGGATTCGAGATCGTTTTTATCCTATACACGCCATGAGTATTTTCGCCGGATTTTGTGCAACTTAATTGGAGGCTGGGTTGAGGCTGGTGAATACCCGGAGGATGAGAAAATTTTGGCTGAAATCGTCCGTGGGATTTCTTATCAAAACGCAATGGCCTACTTTAATTTTAACGAATGAAATCAATTGATTGTAAACGTTGAAAAAGAAGAGCTAATAGAAGCGAATCAGTGTTTTTCTAGATAAGGCAGAGTTCGAGCCAGTAAAATGGGATTGTTTAGATGAATCTAGTATGGTAGTATTTTAGTAAAAACAAAGTGAGGTTACGATAATGAAAATGACATTCCGTTGGTACGGAAAACAAGATAAGATTACCTTGGAACAGATTCGTCAGATTCCTGGGATGCAGGGCGTTGTATGGGCTTTGTTTGATGTTCCGGTTGGCGATGTTTGGCCGATTGATAAAATAAAGGATATAACCGATAAGATAAAATCCTATGGACTTGATGCATCGACGGTTGAAAGTGTCAATATTCATGAGGATATTAAACTGGGATTGCCGAGCCGGGATCTTTATATAAAAAATTATATTGAGTCCTTGAAAAATTTGGCCAAGGCTGGAGTCGATGTGGTTTGCTATAATTTCATGCCGATTTTTGATTGGACGCGCACGGATTTGGCTAAGCCATTATATGACGGGTCGACAGCACTTGCTTTTGACTATCATTTAATTGAAGGAAAAGATCCGCAAACGATGGTAAAAGAAATTCTCGATAGCAGCAATGGTTTTTCATTGCCGGGCTGGGAACCGGAACGGTTGAAGGAACTGACGCATTTATTTGAAGCCTATAAAGATATCGATGAGGAAAAACTATTTGATAATCTGGGGTATTTTTTGCGAGCGGTGGTTCCGGAAGCGCAAAAACTTGGAATCAAGCTGGCCATTCATCCCGATGACCCTCCGTTTTCGGTATTTGGTCTGCCGCGTATCGTCACTTCACAAAAAAATCTTGAACGAATTGTGAACTTGATTGATAACCCAAGCAACACATTGGCGATTTGCAGCGGCTCTTTAGGTGCAAATCTGCAAAATGATATTCCGAAGATTTTACGGCACTTCGGCAAAAAAAATCGCATTGGTTTTGCCCATATTCGTAATGTGCAGGTCCATGAACCGGGCGTTTTCAATGAAGTAGCACATAAGTCAAAATACGGATCGCTCGATGTCTATGAAATGATGAGAGCTTTGTATGATGTAGGGTTCGAAGGGCCGATTCGCCCGGATCATGGAAGAATGATTTGGGGCGAAGTTGGCATGCCGGGATATGGTTTGTTTGACCGGGCTCTAGGTGCCAATTATTTATGTGGCCTTTGGGATGCGATTTGCCGCGAAAACAGCAGGAGATAAAAGGTGGGTGCAAATGATGAAGCTCAATGATGAAGGACTTGAAAATAAAAAAATTTGGCAAGATAATGCGGTGGAACTGCCGTTATTTGACCGCGCAATAGTTCGAAAAAAGACAAAAGAGTCGCCAACCTGGCTTCATTTCGGTCCGGGCAACATTTTTCGGGCGTTTATTGCTTCGTTGCAGCAGACGTTGCTGGACAATGGTTTGGCGGATACGGGGATTATTACAGCAGCTCCTAATGGCAGAGATATTATCGACAAGATTTATAAAAAGCATGATGATCTCAGTTTGTTGGTGACGATGTATCCCGATCAGAGCACGAGAAAAAAAGTGATTGCCAGTATAACAGAAAGCTTGGGCAGCCAGCTTGGAACGGAAGATTGGCTGCGTTTGCAGGCGATTTTTCGCGCGCCGTCTTTGCAGATTGTAAGCTTTACCATTACGGAAAAAGGATATAAGTTACGGGGCAGTGATGGCAGTTATTTACCAGAGGTATTGCTTGATATGTCAGCAGGCCCCGCAAAAGCACAATCCTTCATGGCGCGGGTCACCTCGCTTTTATATGACCGTTATTTGGCGGGTGCAGAACCTGTATCGCTTTTGAGCATGGATAATTGTTCACATAATGGGCTTATCTTGCAGGCTGCTGTAGCAGATATTGGGGCCGCTTGGTTGAAGGCTGATCTTGTTGAAAAAAGTTTTACGGAGTATCTGGCCGAAAAGGTCGCATATCCTTGCAGTATGATCGATAAGATAACGCCGCGTCCTTCTGAGCAAGTCCGGGATGATTTGCTGGCAGCTGGTTTTGAAAATATGGATTTTGTTGCAAGTGCACGAGGTGGCAGCTATGCTCCTTTCGTCAATGCAGAAAAAACCGAGTATCTTGTCGTCGAGGATTTATTTCCGAATGGCCGGCCGCCGCTTGAAAAAGCAGGTGTTATTTTTACGGATAGAGAAACTGTTGATCGAGTTGAGCGCATGAAGGTCTGCACTTGTTTGAACCCATTGCACACTGCTTTAGCTGTTTTTGGTTGTTTGCTAGGCTATACGTTGATTGCCGATGAGATGGCAAATCCGCAATTGAAAAAGTTGGTAGAGAAAATCGGGTTGCTGGAAGGGATGAAGGTCGTCACAGACCCGGGGGTATTGAATCCAGCAGACTTCATTGAAGAGTGCTTAAACCAGCGTTTCCCTAATCCGGCAATTCCTGATACGCCGCAGCGAATAGCTTGCGATACTTCGCAAAAGGTGGGCGTTCGTTTTGGCGAAACGATTAAAGCGTATCAAGCAGCAACGGATTTGTCTGCTGCAGATCTTGAATATATTCCGTTGGCGATAGCTGGCTGGTGCCGTTATTTGTTGGGGCTTGATGATGAGGACAATGCGTTCTCGGTGAGCCCGGATCCTTTATTAGAAAAGTTGCAAGGGTATTTGACGGGGATCCATTTAGGGCAAGCTGGCGACATACCTGCTGCTTTACAACCGATATTGAGTGACGTGAATATTTTTGGCATTGATCTATATGAGGCTGGATTAGGTCAGAAAATCGAACGATATTTTGCTGAACTTTGCGCTGGTAAAAAGGCTGTGGCAAAAACATTAATTAAATATACCGTCTGAAAAGGGATAAAGGGTTGCCGTAAAAGGCGGCCCTTTATTTTTTATGAAAAGAAAGCTTTTTTAGAAACGTGCATATAAATATATTATACGTCGAATTTGCAAATTTCAGAAAAGAAGTGTCAAAGCTAGTCGAGTTTATGGTATAATCAGAAAATAACTAGATTGCAAGAAAACTTTATATAGAGACAAAACAGAAGGGAGTTTTGAAATAACGCCTTTATTTGCAAGGAGCTTTTAGGTAGTATGTGTTAGGTAGCAATATGGTTTAGGGGGTAGCTGATAATTTATGTGGGAACTCAATTCAGTTAAGAAAACATGTTTGGTTATTTTAATGCCGTTATTTTTAGGGATTATCATCGTATTATCATGGATAGGCTATTATTTTTCTCGGACGGAATTAATGAATGCAGAAAATGAAATCGTTCGGAATCAAAGCCAGAGCATATCGCTTACCATTGATAAAGATGTCAATGAAAAAATGATTCGCTTGGAAGAATTAGCAAATACAAATGGTTTGGCAGGACTCAGCGAGGCAGATAAGGTCAAGTTGATGGCAGCAGCAAAGGCGAGATACCAAGGATTCAGCATGATTGCATATGCTGATCTCAACGGGCAAGCCATTGGTGATAAAGGCGAGAAAATGAGCCGTGCCGATAGAGAGTACATAAAGAAGGTTAAAGAAACAAAAAAAGCATATGTTTCAGACCCTAGTATTTCGGGAACCTCTGGCAAGCTCATCACTGTTTTGACACAGCCAGTAGTTGAAAATGGTCAATTGGTTGGCTTTATTTACGGAACGATTGAACTTGACTATTTATCGGATTTGGTAGGGAAAATCAATCTAGAAGGCGATGCATTCGCTTATATAGCGGATGAAAAAGGTTTGATCTTAGGAAATGGGCACCATCCAGAAACTGTCGGCAAAGTCGATTTGATCAATAATAAGGTCGAGGCAAAAGACGGTTCGGCAGGTCAGCTCGATGCGGCACTGGTCAGTGGCTTTACAAAAGCTATGCAGGAAAAAACGCCAGTATCGCTTACGTATAAGGATCGTCAGTCACAAAATGATGAAATTGCACTCGTTACACCGATTGCTTTGGCAGATCGGCATTGGGCCGTTGTTTTGGCTGTGCCAAAAAGTCAGGTGGAAGCTAAAGGCGATGGACTTTTCCGTGCCATGACTGTTTTGGCGAATTTGTCCTTGTTATTGGCGATCTTTGCGGTGTATTTCTTTGCTAAGAAAATATCGCAGCCTTTGGTAGCGCTGCGCGGGGAATGTGATCGTCTTAATTTAGGAGACCTTCGCAAGGGCAATATGCAGATTCATCGGAAGGATGAAATCGGTGTTTTGGCAGAGGGTTTTGAGAAAATGCGAAATACCTTGCATTCGGTCGTTCGTGATGTCAAGGAATTATCAGAGACGATGGCAGCTTCTAGTGACATGATGAAAAATAGCGCAGATCAGTCGGCGCAGGCATCTACGAATGTTGCTGTTTCGATTGGTGAAATAGCTTCTGGGATAGAAAATCAAGCGCAGGAAGCGGCAGCTGTTGATACACAGACCAAGACGATTGCGGAAACGGCTTCGAACTTAGCGGAAACATCAGAGGCCATCGCTATGGTTGCTAAGATGACGGTTGAACAAATTGGCGCGGGGCGTGATTCAGTAGCCAATGCAGTCGGACGGATGGACGAGATCAATCAAGGTTCTGTAGAAATTCAAGAATCGGTGGCAGCACTTGATCGTGGTTCAGATGAAATTGGGAAAATTGTGGAAGTTATCTCCAATATTGCTGGACAAACAAATCTCTTAGCGCTCAATGCAGCGATAGAAGCTGCTAGGGCTGGTGAGGCTGGTCGTGGTTTTTCCGTTGTAGCAGAAGAAGTTCGTAAGCTGGCGGAAGAATCAGAACGGTCATCACAGCGTATTGCGGCACTTGTATCACAGAATCATCAGGATATGAGAAAAGCTGTCGAGGCAAGTCAAGCCGGTAAAGAAAAAGTAGAAAACGGATTGGCGTCGGTTCATCAAGCCGATCAGGTTTTCCAATCGATTTCTGTTGCCGTAGAAGCCTTGGCAGAAGAAATGGATAATATGTCAAGTGCTATTAAGAATGTTGCCGAACTCAATAAATCGGTATTGACTTCAATCAGTTCGATTGATAAGGTGAGCAGCCATAACTCAGCGGAGGCGCAAACTGTTTCGGCGGCTACGGAAGAGCAATCGGCGGCAATGGAAGAAATTGCTTCGACTAGTGAAGCTCTTGATGGCATGGCAAAAGATTTGAAAGCTATGATTGGCAAGTTTAAAGTTTAATAAAAAAATTTATGGGGTGCTGGGCAAAGAAGTTTACCAGTACCCCATTTTTTTTTGATTGCGCAAGAGAGATTCCTTTGAAAGCAGTGCCATTGATTTTATGGAGCGGGTTCATTATAATATATAGTAAATATGGAAGAGTCTAAATAGGCACTGCATAAGCATATATTTTTGCCTGTTTTGCAGGAAGTAGGACTGTTTGCTTAGAATATAGACAGGATATGGGTTCAATGGCATGAAAGGATGAAAAATTAATGAATCATAAAATAAAGCCGATGACAGAGAGCGGAGTGCTTTCTGCAATTACGGCCATTATGGCCTTGATCGGCCTTTACGTGCCAATCCTTGGCACGGTTGCAGTCCTGGTTTGGCCATTGCCGATTGTTATTTTGATTGTGCGGCATGGGCTTCGCTGGGGTCTCATGGCAATTGCTGTTGCCGGAGCACTGATGGCTATTTTGATTGAGCCATTGATGGCACTTCATATGGTCGTTGCTTTTGCGCCAGTTGGTGTCGCTTTAGGCATTGCTTATCGGCGAGGCTTTGGAGCGACGAAGATGCTGGTTGCAGCGATTGGTGTTTCGATTGTTGCCGAAGCGGCAGTGATTCTACTGGCGCTATTGATTACCTCGATCAATCCGCTTACCGCTCAGATCGATTTGATGAAAGACTCGTTTACAAGCTCTATTGATATGTATAGGGCATTTAATATGCCAGAAGATCAGATTGCTGAAGCAGAAAAGAATTTTTCTTCGATGATGCAGGTATTGCCGCTATTGATTCCTCTGTTTATCGTTCTCATGGGCATGTTTGAGGCCTTTGTGAATTATTGGGTAGCGGGGAAAGTGCTGCGACGTCTAGGCCATCGAGATTTCCCTTTACTCAAGCCCTTGGCTGAATGGCGGTTGCCAGTGTTTTTCCTTTATTTGTATGCCTTTGGCTTAGTCGGGATGTATTGGGGCGGAACTCGCCAGATTGATTTACTTTATCAAATTTCCTTTAATGCGAATATATTAGCTTCGTTCTTTGGCTTTTTACAAGGGCTGGCTTTGTTGCAAACCGTGGCCGACCACTGGAAGGTATCGAAGTTTGTTCGCTGGATCATCGTTGTTTTTGTCATGTTCAATGGCATGCTTTTGCAAATTCTTTCGTTTACGGGTTTATTTGATATGGTTTTTGATTATCGGCGTCGATTCAGTCAGAAAAAATAATGGCAATTAATTGCGCAAATGGGAGGTCTATGTATGCCTCGGAATTTATCAGCTTGGGTGGATATTTGCATTAATATGGCAATCACCGGCGGGTTATTGTTGGTGATTTTGTATTACAATAAATATGTGGCTTCTATTGGCCTGGTCCTTTGGCTGTGTTTGTTCTTTTATTCGCGTGAACGTTGCCGGGATCGGCAGAGTTCACTGGATTATTATTGTAAGAATGTCATAAAAAATGTTAATGATATAGCAAATTATGCGATTGAAAAACTACCGGGTGCTATATTGGTCATTGATGCTGATGCACGTTTGCAATGGCACAATGCCGAATTGAGCAAATGGTTAGGGTTTAAACCTGAACTTGGTACATCGGCAAAAGATTTTTGGCCTCGACTCATTGTAGCTCCAATATGGGGAACCGAAGGCGACTATGTTTTTTTCAATAATGAACGATATTATCGAGTAAAGCATCGCCCGGTAGCCACTACGGATGATCTGCATGGTTTGATGGTTTTCTATATCATAGATGTTACGGAGTTTGAACAGTTCAAACAGCAAAATGCGATGAGCAAAACGGTCTTGAGCTATATCCAGATCGATAATTACGATGAAGCGCTGCAAGGGCTTACAGAAGCACAGCGTATTACTTTGATTTTTGCCGTAAATCAATTGCTTGATGAATGGATTCGCAGTATTGGCGGATTCATGCGCCGGGTTTCAGATGATCTGTATATAGCTGTCATGGAACGGAAGGCGTTGGATCGTGCGTTGGCTGATAAATTCGATATTCTCGATAAAGTCAGAGCTATGCATGGGGTCAATAAGTTTCCGGTAACGCTTAGTTTTGGCGTTGCCGTTGCTTGCGATAATATGACGCTTGATCAGCTTGGCGATCAAGCACAAGCCGGTCTTGATCTAGCCTTAGGCCGTGGCGGTGACCAGGTTGCAGTGCAAATCGATGGCAAAATGCAGTTTTATGGCGGCAAAGCAAAGGCTGTCGAAAAACATACCCGCGTAAAAGCACGCGTGGTTGCCCATGCTTTCAATGAAATTCTCGAAACGTCCGATGCGGTCTATGTAATGGGGCATCATAATGAAGATTTTGATAGCTTAGGTGCGGCTATGGGAATTGCCAAAATGGCTCGTCATAAAGGCAAAGAAGTCCATATCATTTTAAGTGATATGAATGAAGGCATCGATAAATTCACAGAGCTCTTAAAGGGCAATGAAGCTTATGAAGACTTGTTCGTAGCGGCTAAAGATGTCACGACGATTACGGCTCTAAGGCCGCTTCTCGTCGTAGTCGATACGCATATTCCTCATATGGTGGCGGCACAAGGTCTGCTCGACAGGATTGACCAAGTCGTCGTTATTGACCATCATCGTCGTTCTGAACACTTTGTGGAGAACCCGCTCTTGGTCTATATTGAGCCGGCATCTTCGTCGACGAGTGAGCTTGTTACTGAACTATTGATGTATTTTAGTGAAGATCTGGCGCTTACAAGGCTTGATGCAACGGCACTTTATGCTGGTATTGTGGTTGATACGAAAAACTTTGCTGTACAGACAGGCGTGCGTACATTTGATGCAGTTGCTTATTTGCGGCGCTGCGGAGCTGATCCGGTTGTCGTTCGACACCTATTTCGTACCGACTATGCAACGACATTGGCACAGGCACAGGCGTTGGCTGCTTCAGAGGTATTCCCGGGAGGCCTTATCGTGGCGGTTTGCCCAGATAATATCCCGAATATCCAAGCGGTTGCGGCACAAGTCGCCGATGGTTTATTGCGTATTGAAAATGCAAGGATGAGTCTAGTGCTTTTCCATCTGAGTCCGGACTTGGTCGGCATCAGTGCCCGCTCGACCGGTGAAATCAATGTACAAGTTATTATGGAAGAATTTGGCGGTGGTGGACATCAAAATGTTGCCGGCGCACAGGTTGAAGGCGAACCATTAAGTAAAATAAGGGCTAGAGCGATTGAACTCAGTCAACAATACATAAAGGAGAACGATAAAAATGAAAGTGATATTGCAGCAGGACGTTAAAAAAGTAGGAAAAAAAGGGGATATTGTAGAAGTCTCCGAAGGATATGGCAGAAATTTTCTCATGCCAAAAAAATATGCAATAGAAGCTAACGCCGCGAATCTAAATGTGGCTACAGCACAGAGAAATTCAGCTGATCGCAAAAAACAGCAGCAAAAAGATGAAGCTGTTTTAATGGCAGCGCAGCTGGCTAAAATCGAAATATCTATTTCGGTGAAAGTCGGAGAAAATGGCAAATTATTTGGTTCGGTAACAGGAAAAGATGTTGCTGAAGCTTTGCAAAAAGAATATAAAATAGAAATTGATAAGCGCAAAATTGAAATTCAAGGTGAGATAAAAGGATTGGGCAATTATGATGCCGTCGTTAAAATCCATCCTGAAATTACCAGCACAATTAAGGTGCATATTATTGCTGCTTAGGAAGAGGCAAGGAATGAAGGATTTTTTCAAAAAAATATTTGATAAAAAAAAGCCAGTCGAGAAAGCATCGGCTCCAGCAATTAAGCTGCCGCCTGCGGAAATCGACAAGGAAATAAATGCAGTATATGGAATACTGGTTGATATCATCGGTTCAGATAAGCTTGTTTTAAAGGCGGGAAAACTCGATGCCATGCAGCTCATGCGTTCCGAAAATCGTGGTGAACGCGTTTTGGCGTTGCAAAAAATCGTCGAAGAAAACCCAACACTTGATAAAATCCCGACGGATGAAGAAATCCCTGAGATTTTGACTAAGTTAGCGGAATCCCTGGCGGATGTCATGGCACGTCGCTCACTGGAAGACAAAATTGAGAAGAAAATCGCTGAAAAAATGGAAGAACATCATGCCGATTATGTAAAAGACATTCGCATGCAGGTCTTGAAAGACGAAAAACCGGCAGAAGAAACGCCACAAGCGAAAAGTAAACTCGAAAAATTAGAGAAAATGGAAGAAATCAGTCTGACGCAATCGGTCATGGAACTTTTACGTCCGTCTGAATTGGCTGAAATCGTTGGACAAGAACGCGCGGTCAAATCTTTGCAGGCAAAACTGAGCTCACCATATCCACAGCATTTATTGTTGTACGGACCTCCGGGAGTTGGTAAAACAACTGCGGCAAGATTGGTACTGGAGGCAGCTCGGGCGACAAAATACACACCTTTTGCTGAAGATGCGCCTTTCGTTGAAACGGACGGGACTACGCTGCGCTGGGATCCTCGTGATATCACGAACCCTTTGCTAGGATCTGTTCATGATCCGATTTACCAAGGGGCTCGCCGCGACCTTGCCGACAGTGGCGTTCCAGAACCAAAGCCGGGGCTGGTCACCGATGCCCATGGCGGCATTTTATTCATCGATGAAATCGGTGAAATGGATGAAATGCTCCAAAATAAGCTGCTTAAGGTCCTTGAAGACAAACGTGCTTATTTTGAGTCGGCGTATTATGACCCAACGGATGAAACAGTACCTAAATATATCCAAAAAATGTTCAAAGACGGTGCACCAGCAGATTTTGTTTTGATTGGTGCAACAACGCGTGATGCTGGCTATATAAATCCAGCCCTTCGTTCTCGCTGCGCGGAGATTTACTTTGAGCCATTGACACCAAAGCACATCGAAAAAATCATAATCAATGCAGCAAACAAGCTTAAAGCAGAACTCGCCGACGGTGTAGCCGGGCTCATTAGCGAATATACGATTGAAGGTCGTAAGGCCATCAATATTCTTGCTGATGCCTATAGCCTTGCATTGCAGCGTACGGGCGATATGGAAGCAGACACTTTGCTCATAACCAAAGCCGACGTGTATGAAGTCGCTCAGGTCAGCCGCCTGTCTCCATTTATTACAAATAAAGCGGCGGACAAAGGTGAGGTCGGTAAAGTGTTTGGTCTTGGGGTCGCTGGATTCTTGGGCTCAGTCATTGAGATTGAAGCAGTGGCATTCAAAGCGCATGAAAAAGATAAGGGCACGGTTCGTTTCAATGAAACAGCTGGCAGCATGGCAAAGGATTCGGTATTCAATGCGGCGTCGGTAGTTCGGAAAATAACCGGCGAAGATATCCATGACTACGATATCCATCTCAATGTAATTGGCGGTGGCAATATTGATGGACCATCTGCTGGAATGGCGATTTTGGCAGTGTTGATTTCCGCGATCACCGGCAAAAAAATTCGACAAAATGTTGCAGTTACCGGTGAAATATCAATTCAAGGCATGGTTCGTCCGGTTGGCGGCGTTTTTGAAAAAGCCTATGGGGCAAAACAAGCCGGAGTTACGACGCTTATTATCCCAAAAGAAAATGATAAAGACATTCCTAAAGAACATTTGGGACTGGATATTCACCCTGTCGTTACGGCGGAAGAAGCTTTGGCGATTTTGTTCGTAGAGGAAGAAACCTAAATTTTATTATAAAAGGTGAAAAAGAGCTTATCGTTTTTCGCCAATAGCATATAAAGAATAGCAATGAAATGCGAAGGGGGAGCCAATACCGGCATGGTTTGCGGTGGGGCGCTCCTTCTTCTGCCATAAGGGGAAGTGAAACTGTTGATTGATAGAGTGCCGCCACAAAATATTGAAGCGGAGCAGGCTGTTTTAGGTGCAATGCTGATTAAAAAAGAAGCCATATCGGAAGTGGCTCAGATGCTCGATGATAGCGATTTTTACCGAGAGGCGCACCGTATTGTTTTTCAGGCAATGCTGGAACTCTTTAATCGAAATGAAGCGGTCGATTTGATTACCGTGACTGAACAGCTCAGAAAAGATGAAAATATGGAAAAGGTCGGTGGGATTGCTTTTGTCACTTCATTGGCAAACAGCGTGCCAACGGCAGCTAATGTCGAATACCATGCCAAAATCGTCAAAGAGAAAGCACAGATGCGCAATCTCATCAACTCGGCAACCGCGATTGCAGGCATGGGGTATGAGGATGTAGAAGATGTTGCGGACGTTATGGATAAAGCGGAAAAAATGATCCTTGAGGTTGCAGCTCGCCGTAATAATGGCGATTTCACGCCAATCAAGAACATTTTGCTCAATACATTCAGCAAAATCGAACAGCTTTATGAATCCAAAGGTGGAATCACAGGACTTTCATCTGGTTTCAAGGATCTTGATAAACTGACATCAGGTCTGCAGCCCTCAGATCTTATATTGGTTGCAGCTCGTCCGAGTATGGGGAAAACGGCATTTACCTTGAATATAGCGACAAATGTTGCTGTAAAAGAAAAAAAGGCCGTGGCATTTTTCTCTTTGGAAATGTCAAAAGAGCAGCTCGTACAACGTATGCTCTGCTCAGAAGGAGCTATTGATTCTCAGCGGCTTCGCATCGGTGAGCTCGATGAAAAAGACTGGACCAAGCTAATAAGTGCAGCAGATCGTCTGGCGGCAGCACCTATTTTTATTGATGATACAGCAGGGATAACCGTTATGGAACTTCGTTCCAAGGCCAGAAGGCTCAAGGCAGAATACGATTTACAGCTCATCGTCATCGATTATTTGCAGCTCATGCAGGGGCGCAGCAGCAAAGGCAGCGACAATCGCCAACAAGAAATATCAGAAATATCTCGTTCGTTAAAAGCATTGGCCCGTGAACTTAACGTGCCGGTCATAGCGCTCTCCCAGCTCAGTCGAAGCGTTGAATCACGTCAGGTCAAAAAACCGATGCTCAGTGATTTGCGTGAATCAGGATCGCTGGAACAGGATGCCGATATCGTAATGTTTTTGTATCGTGAAGATTATTATGATCCAGATACCGAAAACAAAAATATAACAGAAGTGATTATTGCAAAACATCGTAATGGACCAGTAGATACAGTACAACTCTTCTTCCATAAGCAGTTTACGAAGTTTGCCGATTTATCGCGGATGCAATAAGAACTTGATTTATAAAAAACAAAGTCCATCGTCAATGACGTGGACTTTGTTTTTGTGGTGTTGAAATGGAAAAATGTCCGCATAAAATGGATAAAGTGTAAATTTATAAATTGAATTGACACTTCATAGGCAATGATGCTATGATATGTAAGGGAAATAAGGGGAATACTTTCACCAAACTCAAAATGAGACATTGTTATGTCAATTTGAGTGTTTTTTTTGTGGGATTCCCATGCATATCTATGCATAAATGGTATATAGTGTGTAGATTGACTCCAGCAAAGAAAAAAGACAGAGATACAGCCGGTTGAGCTATATGGTGAACAGAAAGCTTCTGACCGCATCCGGCGCAGAAATAGGGGCCGGGCGTCCGTCAGCTAAAATAAGCTGTAAGTTGAAGGGAGAGTTTTTAATATGTCAGCAGTAGTTGTAATGGGAACTCAATGGGGCGATGAAGGCAAGGGCAAGATCGTCGATTATTTGGCAGAAAAATCTGATGTTGTTGTTCGCTATCAAGGCGGCAGCAATGCAGGGCATACGGTTACGGTTGAGGGCAAAGAATTTAAATTGCGCTTATTGCCATCCGGGATTTTATATAAAGGAAAGAAATGTGTCATCGCTAATGGCGTTGTTATCAATCCAAAGGTTTTGCTCCAAGAAATGGATGGAATGGAAGCACAGGGCGTCGCTGTAGATGGAATCCGTATCTCTAATCGTGCACATGTCATTTTGCCATATCACTGCATCCTTGATGGACTTCTTGAAGAAGCCCTTGGCGACAAAAAGATTGGTACGACGAAAAATGGAATTGGCCCATGCTATATGGACAAAGACAACCGTATTGGCATCCGTATCGTCGATCTTATGGATGAAGAAGTTTTCAGTGAAAAACTCAAAAGCAATCTCGCTTTGAAAAATAAAGAATTGCGGGAAATTTATCATCAAGAACCACTTGATTATGAAGAAATTCGCACGGAATATCTCGGATATGCAGATCGTTTGCGCAAATACGTCATCGACACGTCGGCTTATTTGAATGAAGCAATCAAAGCGGATAAAAAAGTATTGTTTGAAGGCGCACAGGCTACCCTCCTTGACCTTGATCATGGAACCTATCCGTATGTTACGGCTTCGCATCCAACATCTGGTGGAGCTTGCGTAGGCGCTGGTATTGGACCAAGCAAGATCGACAAAGTCATCGGCGTTGTCAAAGCCTATTGCACGCGTGTAGGCGAAGGCCCGTTCCCTACCGAACAGCTCAATGAAATTGGCGATAGAATCCGCAAATGCGGTCATGAATTCGGTACGGTTACAGGGCGACCACGTCGTACGGGTTGGCTTGATGGCTGCGTAGTTCGTTATGCAGGCTATTTGAGCGGCATCGATTACATGGCGATTACACGACTTGATATCCTCGATGATTTCGAAGAAATCAAGCTTTGCGTTGCTTACAAATACCAGGGTGAAATCCTCAATGAAATGCCAGCAAGCCTCAAAGTCCTTGCAGCAGTAGAACCTGTTTATGAAACATTCAAGGGCTGGCAGACAGATACGACGAAAATCCGTAAATATGAAGATTTGCCGGAAGCAGCAAGAAAATATTTAGAACGTCTCGCAGAAGTTGCCGATATCAAACTTGGCTACGTTTCTGTCGGACCAAATCGTGATCAGACGATTGTTCTTGATAAACAAGTATTTTAAGAGCATTTATAGAAAATACAGCGAGCTGAATTTTAAATTTAGCTCGCTGTATTTTTATTTTTTGTGGTATAATAGAGCGTAGGTTAAAAGTCATAGCTTTTATGGAAATGACCTAAAACAATATTATTAATTTATTTTTTGAAAAAGTGTTGACAAGTGCCTGGTTATTCCGTATAATATTGTCTTGTGAGTAACACATCAGTTTATTTAATTCTTTCTAAAAATTGTTTGCAGCAACTCACCATGGTTCACTAGCTCAGTTGGTAGAGCACCTGACTTTTAATCAGGGTGTCCCGGGTTCGAATCCCGGGTGAGCCACCATTTTATGGCGCGT
>RCMY010000582.1_pt1 | contig 77482 bp, 76 predicted proteins | sample 2041341 | NCBI WGS metagenome assembly RCMY01 (sample SAMN09708234, study PRJNA481090) | Marine sediment metagenome, whole genome shotgun sequencing project. | reverse complement strand
ATGAGGCCGGTGAGCGACCCGCCGCCGGTCGAGGTGTCGAGGACTCGGCCGCTGATCTGCTTGTACTGCTCGACGACCGAGTAGGGCCGCGCCTTCGATGTCGCCCGGAAGAACGCTTGAGAGGTGCTGACGGGGTCGGTGATCGGGTTCAAGGACTGGGTGGGCCGGAGCCCGGAGGTGATCTGGGGGATCGCGAAGGTGATCACCAGCCAGACGCCCATTGCCGACAGCAGTGCGAGTGATCGGCGGTGGGTGACCAGGACGGTGGCCATCCCGACGAGTGCAAAGACCATCAGGTACATCCAAGACAGTGCGTAGAAGCCGGTGAGGCGTCCGAACTCGGCGGGGCTCGGCAGTGCGCTGTTGACGATCGACAACGACAGCGTCGACACAACGAGGCTCACGGCGAGGATCGCACACAGGACGACGGCGGCACCGACGATCTTGCCGACGATGTACGTCGTGCGGTCGACCTGGCGGGAGAACAGCAGCCGACCGATGCCGTTGGTTTCGTCGTCCGCGAGGCTGACGTGGCCGAGCACGACCGCGAGGAGCGCGCCGATCAGCGGGATGTAGACGACCATGTTCGACAGCAGCGACAGGTTCGGCTTCAGTCGGAATGGGTTCTCCGGTGCCGGCAGGCCTCGTGAGGCGAGGAGTTTCACCGACTCGTCGTAGACGCCGACGATCGTGCGGTGGCTCGACCAGCCGAGCAGCCCGGCGAGCGCGGTCATCACGAGGAACGTGGCGAGCAGCCCGACGAAGGTGCGCTGCCGGCGCAGCGACAGGATCTGCTGGCGGGCAACTGTTCCGACCAACGACATGGCGATCATGTCGGGATCGCTTCCATTCGGACGTAGATGTCCTCGAGAGATGTTTCGTCGGGGAATCGGGCGGTGGTCGCCTCGATCGTGTCCTTGTAGATCAACTCACCGTGATCGAGCACGCCGATCGTGGTGCAGACCTTTGCGACCTCGCTCAGCAGGTGGGTGTTCATGAACACCGTCATCCCGAGTTCGCGGTTGAGACGCAGGATCGTCTCTCGCAGCTGCCGCACGCCGACGGGGTCGAGTCCGGCGGTCGGTTCGTCCAGGAACAGCACCTTCGGCTTGTGGACAATGGCCTGAGCAATGCCGATCCGTTGGCGCATACCTGTCGAGAACGAACCGACACGCCGGTCGGCGAGGTCGGTCGAGTCGAGGTAGTCGAGCGTCTCGTCGACTGCTCGGCGGGCGTCGGTGACACCGGAGAGCTTGGCGAAGAACTCGAGGTTCTCGCGGGCCGTCATGTGCGGGTACATGCGGACTTCGGCAGGGAGGTAGCCGATCTGGGCGGTGACCTCGTGTCGTTGGGTGACGACGTCGAAGCCGTGCACCCGTGCGCTGCCGGACGTCGGGGTGATGAGCGTCGTGAGAATGTTGACCGCGGTGGTCTTGCCGGCGCCGTTGTGACCGAGGAACCCGAAGACCTCGCCTGGTTCGATGGTCAGATCGACGTCACGAAGAACCGGCTCGGCGTCGTAGGTGTGGCTGAGGGCGAGGATTTCGATCGCTGGGCTCGGGCTCGCTGCAGAGGGTGGTCGGTCCATGGCTGCAGCGTGCACCTTTGATTCTGAATCCGAGCTGAACTCGACCGCCCCACCGACGAGCGCTCGCCGCAACTCGATGACCCGGCCATCGACGTATCGATCCACTCCTCTGGAGACTGGTTGAATGGTGCGATGCCCTGTGATCCCGCCACCAACCGGCGCTTGTTGCGGGCACGGGATGCAATGGATCGTGACTTCACCGACCCGTTGAGCGTTGCATCGCTTGCGGCCGTGGCGTGCATTTCGGAGGCCAACTTCATCCGTTCGTTCAAGGCGGTGTTCGGCGAGACACCGCATCGATATCTGCAGCGGCGACGCATCGAGCGGGCGATGTACCTGTTGCGGACATCGGACACCAGCGTGACCGACATCTGCATGACGGTCGGGTTCTTCAGCCTCGGCTCGTTTTCTCGCACATTCAGCGAGATCGTCGGCGAGTCTCCCAGCGAGTTCCGCAAGGGGGCGTGCCGGTGGACGTTCCGTCGTGCTTCGTGAAGGCATGGACGCGACCGAGCAGTTTCGGAGAAGCGCCACCGAGCGCCGCTTCGTAAGGTCATGTCCATGTTCCGCACGATCTCCCGCTCCCAGGTCTACGTTCTCGACCAGGACGCAGCACTCGACTTCTACACCAACACTCTCGGCCTCGAGGTCGCCACCGACGCAGACCTCGGCTTCATGCGCTGGCTGACGGTCTGTGTGCCGGGCGATCCCGATCGCGAGATCCTGTTGGAGAAGCCTGGCCCGCCGGCGATGGACGAAACAACCGCGACCCAGGTCGCCGACCTCGTCAGCAAGGGAGCTGCGGGGGGAAGCCTGTTCCTCACGACCGGCGACGCGCAGGCGACGTTCGAAACCCTGCGAGATCGTGGCGTCGACATCACCGACGAGCCAGCCGAGCGGCCATACGGGATCGACTTCGGCATCCGCGACCCGTTCGGCAACGCGATCCGCATCGGCCAGATGTTCGACCCGGCCCAACCGACGAACCAGGGATGAACCCATGACCACTCCACCGCCGACCGTCTCGTTCGAATCCGAGCTGACCGCATTCGGCAACAACACCGGCATCGTGGTGCCACCCGAGATCATCGACGAACTCGGTGCCGGCAAACGGCCGGCAGTCGATGTCGACCTGAACGGTCACGAGTACCGCAGCACCATCGGGGTCATGGCAGGACGAACGCTGATCAGTGTCAGCGCAGCCATTCGCACAGCCACCGGTCTCGCCGCGGGCGACCCGGTGAAGGTCACGCTCACCGTCAACACGTCTGCTCGAGAGGTCACGATCCCGGAGGACTTCGCCGCAGCCTTGCGAGCGAACGCGGGAATCGATGAGTTCTTCGCGGCATTGTCGAACAGCTTGCAGCGCTATCACGTCGACCAGGTCACCAGCGCCAAGACAGACGAGACGAGACAGCGGCGCATCGACAAAGCCATCGGTCTCTTCCGCGATGGCAAGAAGCGCTGAAGTCTCGTTTCACCCTGCGCAAGAAACGGAAACGCCGTTCAGGTGAGGTTCAGCTCCAGAGGTCGCACGTTCGAGGGATGACAACCCTGACAGCAGATCCACCACCACCACCACCACCACCACCACCATCGATCACGACCGTCACCAGCACAGGCCGCGCCCTGCTGAACAAGGTCCCCGAGATCACCATCTGGTTCTGGATCATCAAGATTCTCTGCACCACGGTCGGTGAGAGCTTTGCCGACTGGGTAGCCGTCGACCTGAACGTCGGCTTGATCAACACGACGGTGATCTTCTCCGTCGTCCTCGCTGCCGTTCTGACCTGGCAGATTCGACTCCCGAAGTACAGCGCCTTCCCGTACTGGCTGACCGTGGTCGTGCTCAGCGTGACCGGCACGCTCTACACCGACATCCTCACCGACAAGTACGGCGTCAACCTCGCGATCACCACACCGGTGATCGCCGTCATGCTCGCTGCCGTGTTCGGGCTCTGGTACCGCAAGGAACACACGTTGTCGATCCACAGCATCACCACCGTCCCGCGCGAGATGTTCTACTGGCTCGCCATCCTCGTCACGTTCGCCCTCGGCACCGCCGCCGGCGACTGGACACTCGAGATCACCGGCTGGACCCCTGGTGTCGCCGTGCTGCTGCCGGTCTTCTTGATCGCTGCCACCGTCGTCGGCTGGAGGTTCGGAGCAAACGCGGTGCTCTCGTTCTGGATCGCCTACGTCCTCACCCGTCCACTGGGAGCAAACCTCGGCGACTGGATTGCCGTCGACAAGCAACTCGGCGGCATCGGCCTCGGCACGCTCGGCACCAGTGTGATCTTCCTCGGTGCGATCCTCGCCACCGTCGCCTACCTGGCGATCAAGCGACCCGACGTCGTCGAGGACTGGGCCGAGGGCCATGTCCCGGCCGTCCGGAACCCTGAGCGGGAACGCAAGATGCTCGGCTACTACGGCGTCGTCGCCGCACTGGCAGTCGGCACGCTGGCGTACGCGAACAGCCAACCGCATGTCGCCTTCTCCGCCCAAGAAGAAGCCAGCGGGCCCGTCGAGCAGCTCACGCCCCAACAGGCGGTCGCCAACTTCGACCCGGCTGCCCTGACCGAGTTCGACACGATTGCCCAGGACGCCCTCGGACTCGTGGAGAGTGGCGATCAAGCTGGAGCCGTCACTCGGGTGACCGACCTCGAAATTGCATGGGACGACGCCCAGCCCGCCCTCGAGGCCGTCGATGGCACCGCCTGGACGTTTCTCGACAGCGAGGTCGATGGCGCACTGACCGCCGTTCGGACCTCCTCGCCGGATGTCGCCACGCAAACCGCTGCGTTGACTGCGCTGATCAATTCATTGGCGGGGTGATCCCGGTCCGTAGCATCGGGCCCATGCCGAGGCTGCGACGCAGTACGCAGTCGAGACTGCTGCCGGCCTCGGCAACCCAGGATGCCGCGGTGCTGCTGCAGACCCGCGGCATCCGTGCACTCGGCGACGGCATCGTCAGCGTCGCACTGACGACCTACCTCCTCACACTCGGACTCTCGACCACGCAGACCGGGGTCGTGATCACCTCGACGCTGCTCGGTTCCGCAGCGCTGACGATGTTCGTCGGATTGCGGGCGAACGCCTATCGCCGCCGCAGCTTGCTGCAGGCGATGTCGCTCCTGATGATCGCCACCGGCGTCGGCTTCGCCGTGGTCGACAGTTTCTGGTTGCTCGTCGCGGTCGCGGCGATCGGAACACTCAACCCGAGCGGCGGCGACGTGAGCGCCTTCCTCCCGACCGAGCAAGCACTGCTCCCGTCGACGGTCGCCGACTCGGATCGCACGGCGATCTTCGCCCGCTACAGCCTGATCGGCTCGCTCATCGCCGCATTCGGCGCCGCCGTCGCCGGTGTACCCGAATGGATCGCCGACCGCACCGATCGCGACCTCGAGACTGCGTTGCGATGGATCTTCGTCGGGTACGCACTGCTCGGTCTGATCGTGCTGATCCGCTACCGCAAGCTCAGCCCGGCGATCGAGTCTGCGCCCGGCGCACCGCATTCGCCGCTCGGCGAATCGCGACGGATCGTGTATCGGCTGGCACTGCTGTTCAGCCTGGACTCCCTCGGTGGTGGGTTCACGCTCACCGCCATCCTGGTGCTGTGGTTGCGGCTGCGATTCGACCTCTCGCTCGCGGTCAGCGGTGCGATCTTCTTCTGGGCCGGTCTGCTGTCGGCATGGTCACAACTGCTCGCCGTCGGCGTGGCGCGTCGGATCGGGCTCGTGCGCACGATGGTCTTCACCCACCTGCCGGCAAATGGCTTCCTCGTGCTGGCGGCGTTCATGCCGAACGCGCCGCTGGCCGTCACCTGCCTGCTCGCCCGAGCGGCGCTGTCGCAGATGGATGTCCCGGCGCGGAGCTCCTACGTGATGGCAGTGGTGACGCCCGAAGAGCGTCCGGCGGCGGCAAGCATCACCGGGGTGCCGCGCAGTCTGGCCGGAGCACTCCCGCCGATCGCCGCGGGCTGGATGCTCGACCACTCCACATTCGGCTGGCCGTTGGTGATCGCCGGCACACTCAAAGCGACCTACGACGTGCTCCTCCTCGTCATGTTCCGCAACGTCCGTCCACCCGAGGAAGCCGAACGCGACCGGTAGCGGTGGACGGTGTGGGGGCATGTCAGTCTTCGGATCAGATCATTCGCAACTCGCTGTGGTCGAGGTCGTTGGTCAGGATGAACTCGGCGACGGAAGCGATCCGTCGAGGTGAGCGAGAATCGCCTTGACGTCAGCACGGAGATCGGCCACTTCGGTCGCGACTGCCTGATTGATCGCGAAGTCGTGTTGTGCGAGTTCGGCGGAGATCTGGTCGGAACGGCGCGCTGCGATGAGCAGGATCGCACCCTGCATCGCAGCGAGGCACGACAACACGAGGTTGAGCAGGATGAAGGGGTACGGGTCGAAACCGCTGGTGCGGTTGCCGGTCATCCAACCCGCGAGGAAGACGAGGGCGCTCAGAACGAATGCCCACGAGCCCATGCCGTTGCGCAGCCGATCCGCCGCTCGTTCACCGACGGTCAACTGGTCACCGGAGCGCACCGCAGGGTGATGGCGCCAGATCGATCGGGCGGATCGAATGGTGAACGGGATGCGGGTCATCGGGTGCTCCGGACTGTCGTGGGGATGACGTACATTCGCCATTGTGACGCGCTTCGGAGCGGGTTGATCCAACCCGCCTTCAGCTCCTGTTCAGGTGCGGTCCTGCACACTGCCTGCAGGACACGAAGACAGAAATGACATGACCCCCACGAACGCCGACACCGACACCGACATCACCATGCCGAGGGCTGCCGATGACCATGAATCCCGAGACGGGAATGCACGACGTGTTCGCGAGCCACTGGCCCCTGTTGGGCACCGTCGTCGAGGTTCGCGCCTCCGCAGCGCAGCGCAGCGACGCCGAACGGGCCGAACGGATCGTCGGCGACGAGATGGCCAGACTCGAAGGCGTCTTCAGCGTGTTCGACGAGGCGAGCATGTTGCGCCGTTGGACCGTCGACGGGACTGTGCAGACATCGAACGAATTCGACGAGCTGCTGGAGATGGCCCTGCGCTGGCAGCGATGCAGCCGCGGCGCCTTCAACGTGTCGACCAGACGCCTTCGACATCTGTGGGCCGCTGCCGCAATCGACGACTGCCGTCCCAGTGCTGGGGAGTTGCAGTACGCCGCCGCCGACATCGTGAGTGCCCCGTATCGGTTCGACGGCCACGTTCTGCAGCAGGTCGGTGATTGCTCGGGCCTCGACTTGAACGCCATCGCGAAGGGCTACATCGTCGATCTCGCCGTCGAAGCGGCATGGCGTGTCTGCTCACTCGACAGCCTGACGGTGAGCGCCGGTGGGGACATCGCCCACCGCGGGTCCCGACCGGTCAGTGTCGGCATCGAGGACCCGGCGAGCCCGCTCGACAACGCCGCCCCGCTGCTCACCATCGACCTCCACAACGCTGCGGTCGCAACGAGCGGTTCGGCCCGCCGCGGCGTCACCGTGGGTACCGAGCGGCTGAGTCACGTGCTCGACCCGCGCACAGGTGAGCCTGCCGCTGGGAGCACGTCGGTCACCGTCGTCGCTCCGGATGCAGCAACTGCCGACGTCGTTGCGACGATCGTCAATGTGATGCAGCCCGAGGAGGGCCTGGCCTTCGTCGGCGCGTTGAACTCCGACCGGACGCGAGGCCACCCGGCGGAGTCGTTCGACGATCTGCACGCAGGGCCGATCTCGTGCTGGATCGTGGACCAGGCTGGTGAGAGGGTCAGGCGGTGGTGATCGCTCGGAACCGGGTTGCGGCCAGCGATCATCGCGATGGCAGCGACGCAGGCCACCGACAGCACGGCGTAGCCGATGCCGAGGTAGGGGACTTCGGCGAACTTGCCCGAGAGTTCTTCCAGGTGGATGTAGGCGGTGCCGGCGAGCCCGGCTGCGGGTACCGAGTGGCTGGCCGTGTCGGTTGACCCGGCTCGTCGCTCGGCAATCGGCGGCCTGGCGACGCTGCGATGGCGGATCACCCTCGGCGCGACCGCCATCGTGCTCTTCGCCCTCGTCATCGTCTCGCTCGCCGTCGCCGGCCTGCACCACGGCTCGTTGGAACGCAACACCGAGGAACTGCTCGTCCAACGAGTGGCGGCGGTCGAGACATTGATCGCAGATGGCGACCTCGGTCCGATCCCGGACTCGACCGGCCGGGAGACTGGCCAGGTGCACGTGATTGACGCGTCTGGGCAGGTGATCTCGAAGACGTCGGGTCTGGCGGACACGACCCGGTTCGATGTCGTCGACGTACCACCGGCGGGGGAGTGGACAGCGGCCACGGTCAACGGGTCATTCATCGACGACGATCCCGGCGAGCAGTACCGACTCGTCGGATCCACCGTTTCTTCAGCGGACGGCGACCTGACGATCTTCGCCGTCACATCTCTCGATGCATCCAATCGCGCACAGGGCTACCTGACATCCCGTCTACTCTGGGCGCTACCGCTGATCGCGCTGATCAGCGCTGCTGTCGTCCACGGGGTCGTCGGCCGAGCGTTGAACCCGGTCGAGAAGATGCGACGCGACGTCGAGGAGATGTCCGCGACCGATCTCTCCAAACGACTGGCCGTGGGCCGGCAGGACGACGAACTCGCCCGACTCGCTTCGACCATGAACGGCTTCCTCGATCGTCTCGATGCGAGTGCCGGCCAACAGCGCCTCTTCGCCGCCAATGCTTCTCATGAACTCCGCAGCCCGCTGTCTGCGATCCGGACCGGCCTCGAAGTCGGACTGGCGTACCCCGACCGAGCCGACTGGGAACGAACTGCACAGGATTCCCTCATCGAGATCGAACGCCTCGAACGTCTCTCCCGGGATCTTCGAGTACTGACCAAGCATCACGATGCATCGGGGAACTCGTCCACCGACGTCGTCGAACTGGTTCGTGGCGAAGCGGCCCGCCGTAGCGCTCGCGTCAGATTCGAGTCGACTGTCGACGTGGCGCACGCTGCGATCGATCGCGATGGCCTCGTCCAGGTGGTCCGCAATCTGCTCGACAACGCCGAACGTCACGCCGCGTCGACCGTCGAAGCATCTGTCAGCTCTGGGGATGATGCCACCGTGCGAATCCATGTCGTCAACGACGGCGGACCGATCCTCGACGCGGACCGGGAGCTGATTTTCGAACCGTTCACACGCCTCGACGACGCTCGTTCACTCGATGCCGGTGGCTCAGGGCTCGGCCTGGCGATCAGTCGTGTCATCCTCGCCGCTGCGGGAGCGACGGTCGAGTCCGTCGCCCGTCCGAGGGGAGCGGAGTTCGTGGTCGTGCTGCCATCGACGCACGACAGCGGATTGCCGCGCCGTCCGTGAACGGTCGAGGTCGATCAGCGATGGCCTCCGGATGGGCGATGTGACACCGGCAACGGTGACAGTTCACAATGATTTGCGACGAGCAGATCGTGGAGAGCATCGGCGGTGAGCGGACGGGCCCGGTAGTACCCCTGTGTCAGGTCGCAGCCGAGCGCGAGCAGGGCCGCTGCCTCTTGCTGGCTCTCGACGCCTTCGGCGACCGGGACCAGACCGAGCGTGTGTGAGAGCTGCACGATGGCCTCGACCATCGACGATTCCGGTCGAGTGGTCAACTCACGTACGAACGAGCCGTCGATCTTCAAGAAGTCGATCGGGAACCGCTGCAGATAGCTCAACGAGGAATAGCCGGTCCCGAAGTCGTCGACAGCGAGCCGCACACCGTATTGGTGCAAACGGTGCAAGTTCTCGGCGGCGACCTCGGGATCGGCCATGAGCGCGTGCTCGGTGATCTCCAAGATGAGCTGTTCCGATCGCACTCCGCTCTGCTCGAGTTGCGCGACCACGCGCTCGGGCAGCGAACGATCCAGGAGCTGCATCGGGGAGAGATTGACGGTGACTGCGGGAGCGGCAGCGCCGAGGGTCGCTTCCCATCGCCGGACCTCGATGAGCGCTTGTTCGAGGACGTGGTTGCCGATCTCGTCGATCAGGCCACTCGCTTCCGCATGCGGGATGAACGACCCAGGACCCAGCAGCCCGCGTGCGGGATGCTGCCAGCGGACCAGGGCTTCGACGGCCCGCACCCGCTCCGTACCCGTTCGATAGATCGGCTGATAGTGGACGATCAACTCGCCGCGACCGGCTGCGCCACGCAGGTGGACGTCGACCTCCAACCGCTCGACGGCGGCATCATGCATCTCGGAGACGAACACCCGGTAGCAGCTCTTCCCGTGCGCTTTGGCCACGTACATCGCGAGATCCGCATTGCGCAACAAGGCCCCTCCGTCGAGGCCGACGCCCGGCAGACCGAAAGCGATCCCGACGCTGCCGCCGACGACGACACGGCGAGATTCCAGCACGACCGGCTTGCGAAGGATCTCGACGATGCGGTCGGCAACGCGGGTCGCGTGCAGCTCGTCGTCGAGGTCCTCGATCAACACAGCGAACTCGTCTCCGCCGAGTCGGGCAGCGGTGTCATTGCTACGCAGACACGTCAGGAGCCGGTTGCTCATCGCGATCAGCAGGTCGTCACCAACGAGATGCCCGAGGCTGTCGTTCACGGTCTTGAAGTCGTCGAGGTCGATGAACAGCACCGCCACCGAGCCGCCCGTGCGTTCGATCCGGGCCATGGCGTGGTCGACTCGGTCCCGGAACAGTGATTGGTTCGCAAGACCGGTCAGTGCGTCGTGGAACGCCTGCTGCGTCAGCTCATCGCGAAGTTCTCGGTCGCGTGTGATGTCGCGGAAGCTCCAGACTCGGCCCACGACCTCGCCGCCGATGCGCTGCGGAAGCGAGTTCCGTTCGAAGAGACGGCCGTCGATGAACTCCAGTACATCGTGGCTCTCCGCCTCTGGGTCGGCAATGACCGCGGCGACCCGCTCCGTGAACATTTCGGGATCAGCCAACTGCGACATCAGGTATGCGAGTGAGAGTTCATCGCCGCTCGGGTCGAAGACGTCGGGAGGCATCTTCCACATCTCCGAGAATCGGCGGTTGAAGTTGGAGATTCGACCGGTCGCGTCGACGACGAGGATGCCGTCAGCCGTCGATTCGAGCGTTGCCTCGAGCACCGAGTTGGCAGCCAGAAGTGAACGCTCGGCGGCCACTCGTCCGGTGATGTCGTGGCCCGACACGAGGAGTCCGTTGACCGTCGGATCATCGAGCAGGTTCTGGATCGTGATGGCGAACGGCACCGGCGAACCGTCTCGCGTGACCAACACGACGTCGATGGCGACCGACGATGCAGCACGAGGACCGTGACATGTCTCGCCACGCAGTTCGCCACCCGTCTCACCGGTCACCTCAGCGAGCGCGCATCGCCACGCTTCCACCGCGGTCGCATGCATGATCTCATCGAACCGTCGACCTTCGAGCCACTGTTGGTCGTGGCCGAGCAACCGCGCCACGGCTGCCGATGAGCTCTGGACGACACCCGACGCGTCGACGAGCATCGTCAGTACCGACGCATTGTGCATCAGCGATCGGAAGCGAGCATCGGCGTCGTTGGCGACCTCCCAACGTCGTCGCTCTGTCACATCGCGCACGCTCAGCACGGTGTGCTCACCCAGTGGGGACCCGATCAGCTCGACCAGGCGCCAGCCGTCGTGGCCCAGAATGCGTACCTCGAGCGGCGTGCCGACGTCCTTCGACCGCACCGACTCCATGGCGTGTGCGCAGGTCTCGAGATCGTCAGGATGGATGAAGTCGAGGCCGGTGAGTCCGACGGAGTCTTCGAGCGTGATGCCGAACAGCCGTTCAGCGCTGTGGTTGGCCCAGCGCACCTGGAACATCGAGTCGATGACGAACACCGAGTCCGGCAGCCGATGAGCGATGGCAGCAACGTCGTCGACTGCGAGCGACCCCGCGGTCGACTCGGGCCTGATCTCAGTCACGCCAGGGAATCGGCAGAGAAGCAACGGAACTTGAATTCCGATGTGGAATCACACCGCTGTCACCGAGCGAGGTCGGCGAGGTGCTCCACGATCCGCTGCCGATCGACCGCATCGACTCGCCTCGTCAGCGAGACGACGGGAATCGCCACTTCGGTGACCGATGCATCGCCGAGAACTCGTGTCCGGGTGCCGCCGCGCCGCTCGACGAGCGACAGCATTGCGGTGTTCGTCGACAGCACGTCGGCAGTCAGGGTCGTGATGCCGACTCGTGCGCACGCCACGCCGAGTGCATCGAGGAGCAGGGAGCCGACGCCCTTGGAGTGGTAGCTGTCGATCACTGCGACAGCGAACTCGGCGGCGGTCTCGTCATCCTTCGAGCGGAAGGCGCGAGCGACGCCGATTCCCTCCGCCACGGCAGTAGTTGCGTCCACTGCGCCGATTGCCACGTGGTCGAGATGGTCGGGAGCGACGAATCGAGCGAGCATTGCCTTGTTCAGGACGTGCACCGGCGTGAAGAACCGAAGGTAGCGAGAATCCGATGAGAGTTGGTCGAACCCCTCTTCCAGTTCGTCGGCATCGCTCGGCCGAAGGGCACGAATCAGCACACGCAAACCACTGCTCGTCGTCATCGGGAAGGCGGTCTCGTTCGCCAGGCGATCGGCCTCGTCGTGCAACCCGGATGCGACGCCCGGTCGAGGTGACGGTGCGCCGACGTTCGACAGCTCGGACGGATCGGCCCCGGTGTCCACCGTCACAAGCTACTGGAGGGGTCGGGCGGTGGGCCAGCTGAGCGAGACCCGACGCGTGTCGTCATTGGTCAGCAGGGTCCGATGCGGACATCACGAGAATCGGTCGACGAGCCTCTTGGAGCACGGCGTGGGAGACCGACGGGCGGAACAATCGCGCCAGCCAATTGCGGTCGTGGGTCCCGACGACGATCATCGAGGCGTCACGGTCCTGTGCGGTGGCGAGGATGACCGAGGCCGGATCGCCTGATTCGCCGATGACCTCGGCACCATCGATCGACGTGCCGGCGACAGCGCTCTCGGCAATGTGTTCAGCCCGGTCGGCTGCAGCCTCCACGTCGTCGACGAGCAGCGAGACCACGGAGGCGCCCGCTGAACCAGGGGTCAGAGTGGTGACCGGGAGCGATTGTGCCCGAAGACGATTCGAGTCGACGTGTACGGCGACGAAGTCGGTTGCCGACGGGTCGAAGAGCCGGGCCGCGGTCGACACGACGACGTCGTCGAGCCGTTCGTCGGCGAGGGCCAACAACACCGGGCCGTCGTTCGTCAGATGCTCCGTCGACGGCATCACGAGAACGGGCACAATTCCTTCGCCGACCAGATCGCGTGCCAGCGTCGGCGAGTCGACCACGACGAGATCAGCGGGGTACGCGCCGACATGGCGAGCCACGGCGTCGACCGGCCGCCCACGCTCGACGAAGTGTCTGACCGGCCGCCCGCCGAATGCCCGAGCGGTTGCGGCAACGGCAGCGTCGCCGGCCGCCACGTCTGCCATCGCGAGTGACTCCATCTCCTGAGGCGACAGGATCGGCGAGGCAAACCCTGTGGCGCCCGATGTGAACTGAGGGTGTTCGGCGACGACGGCGAGAATGCTCCAGTGGATCTCGGAAGCGAACAACGAGTCGGCAGCAGCGGCGGCGGCACGAGCTTGGTGCACCCCATCGAGAACGAAGAGCGCCGTGTGTGCGGCGCTGATCCGATTCCTGGTCGTCCGGGTCGCATTCATGGACCGAGAGGTACCCATTTCGCGCACCGTCCAACCGTGGTGTCTCCTTTGTGCCAGGTCACAACGAGACACGCGTGTCTTGTTCGAGCCACGTCACAACGAGACATGCGGACCGGGCGGCGACGGCGGATGTCTGGGTCAGGACAGTGCGGCGTATTCGCAGGCGACCTGTGCGCCGAGGCGGGCGTTGTGGTTGACGAGTGCGATGTTGGCGGTGAGGCTGGCGCCATCAGTGATCTCGACGATGCGTCCGAGCAGGAACGGTGTCGCGTCCTTGCCATGGATTCCCTGTGCGTCCATGTCGGCCAGGGCCTGATCGATGATCACGCCGATCTCGTCGGCAGGGATCTCGTCGTCGACCGGGATCGGGTTGACGATCGCGACGCCGCCGGCCATGCCGAGTCGCCACTTGGCAGCCATCAGCGCGGCGATCTCGGCCGGGGTGTCGAGGCTCATCGGTGCGGTGTGGCCGCTGCTGCGTGAGAAGAACGAAGGGAACTCCTCGGTTCCGTAGGCCACGACGGGAACGCCGAGCGTCTCGAGCGTTTCGAGGGTGAGTCCGATGTCGAGGATCGACTTCACCCCGGCGGACACCACTGCGACGTCCGTCTGTGACAGCTCGGTCAGATCTGCGCTGACGTCGAAGGATCGCTCCGCTCCTCGGTGGACGCCACCGAGACCGCCGGTCACGAACACCGAGATGCCGGCCAGCGCCGCCAGCCGCATGGTCGACGCGACGGTCGTGGCTCCGTGGATGCCCTTGGACACGGCATAGGCGAGGTCGCGAGTGCTGATCTTGGAGACGTCAGGGCTCGTCGCGAGCAGGTGCAGATCGTCCTGGCCGAGGCCGATGCGGGGCTTGCCGTCGAGCACGGCGATCGTCGCAGGGACGGCGCCGCCTGCGCGGATGATCCGCTCGACCTCGGTTGCCATCTCGACGTTCTGGGGGAACGGCATGCCGTGGCTGATGATGGTGCTCTCCAACGCGACGACCGGTGCGCCGTCCTGGATCGCCTGAGCCACCTCGTCGGTGAGAACCAGGTCTGGGTGAGAACCAGGTCTGGGTGGGGAGTGGTGTGGGGATCGGTCATGGTTGCTTTTCCTTGTGGAGGGCGGCTCGAACGAGCCGCGGAGTCAGATCTGGACGGACGGTGTGTTCGCTGGCGATGGTCAGCGCAGCGGCTGCGTGGCCGAAGCGGGCGGCCTCGTCAGGCGAGCTGCCCCTGAGCAGCATGTGGCAGAAGGCTCCGAGCATCGAATCGCCGGCGCCCGTCACGTCCTCGACCGTCGTGGCCACGGCCGGAATCTCGATGGTCTCGTTCACGGTCGACAACAGCGATCCACGCTCGCCGAGCCGGACCCAGACCAGTTCGACGCCGCGATCGTGCAGGTACCCCATCGCTGTCTGCAGTTGCCGGTCGGTGCGCGTGGGGAGCTGGGTCAAGGCTGCGAGTTCGTCCCGGTTGGGAGTGACGGCGTACACGCGCCCGTCGATGGCATCCCTCAGGCGGGTTGCCTTGGGCACGCTGACCGGTTCGAAGACGGTACGTACGCCGGCGGCCAGGTCGAGTGCGTAGTCGAACGTATCGAGGTCGAGGTTGCCGTCGATGACGAGCACTCCGGCAGTCGCGATGATGTCCCGGGCAGACTGGAGTCGATCCGGCCTGAGTTCGGTGATCGCCTCCATGTCGGCAATGGCGACGATCAGTTCGCCATCGGCATCGAGCACGGCGGTGTAGGTGCCCGTCGGCCGGTCGGTGCGCATGACGTGATCGACCCGAACGCCGGCGGTGGCGGTGTGCTCGAGGAGATTGTCACCCATCGCGTCGCGCCCGACGACGCTGACGAGATGGACGCGATCGCCGAGTCGGGCGATGTTCTCGGCGATGTTGCGACCGACGCCACCCGGTGTCATCGACGCGTGGCCGGGATTGCTGGTGTGGCTGGTCGCCCGGTCTGTGCTCCGAGCCTTGAGGTCGACGTTCGCCCCGCCGATGACCACAGCCCCCGGGCGCTCGGCGAGCACGTAGCCGCGGCCGAGGATCACGCCCTTCTTGCCGAGGTTGGACAGGTGGACGTTGATCGATGCGCGACTGGTGCCGAGTGTGTCGGCGAGAACGTCGGTACCGATCAGTGGGTCGCGCCGCAGCAGGTCGACGATCTGCTGTTCCCGTTCCGTGAGCACCTTGTAATCATAAAGGGACTTAATGCAAATAAGCAACAGAGGCGTACGTGGTGTGCCAGGCACACCACGTACGCGGCAGGCGTTCGGGCGTTCGTGGTGTGCCAGGCACACCACGAACGGATCAGTCGGAGGGGATGGCAGCGATTCGGCTGCTGGGTGCGGTGTCGGGCGTCTGCTTCGAGACCAACATCAACCAGATGACTGCGCCGAGGATCACGGCGCCACCCAGCAGCGTCGTGGCGCCCGGAGTCTCGCCGGGCCAGATCCAGACCCACAGGGGAGCGAGGACGACCTCGGACATCAACAGCAGCGGAACTCGTGCCGCCGCGACGGATCGGTGACCGAGGTTGAACATCGGCAGCCCGATCCCGAGTGCGATCCCGCCGGACACGAAAGCCAGTGAGGCGTCTCGCAGACTGATGATCAACCCACCCTGGGTGAGTGCGAGCGCGCCGGAGACCAGGCCGAGGACCGAGCCGGCGATGAGCGTCGGGATCACCGGGTCGACACCCGAGACGGAGCGCATCAACACGCTGTACAGGCCGATCGTGACCGGAATGCCGCCGGCGAACAGCAGCCCGGACACCGAGCCGACATCGAGCCCGGCGCTCACCGTGATCGCGACGCCGATGAGCGTCACCCCGATCGCGATCATCGTCGTGCGTTCGACCCGCTCCCGCAGCACGACCCAACCGATCACCGCAGCGAACACCGGCGCTGCCGCGAGCAGGAACACGGTCGTCGCGGCCGACGTACGCGACAGCGCCAAGATGTACAGCATCGACGTGCCGCCGAGCGTGCAGCCGGCGAGCCACACGGTTGGGGTCACCCCGGCGAAGGACACCCGCCGGCCACCCCGGCGCACGAGGATCAGGAGCACCATGGCAAGAGCGGTCGACGCTCCTCGGTACGTGAGGAACTGGAAGCTGCTGGCCTTGTCGACTGCGGCGACAGCGATCGCCGTCACGCTGAAGACCGTGCCCGATCCGAAGAGCAGGACCGAGCCCTGACGTTCGGTCAGTTCGCCGTCACCGACGAAGGCATCTCGAACGGCGCTGAGCACTGGGTGAGCGTAACCCTGCTGCGCTGGGCGAGGCTGGGTGTGTCACCACCAGGGAGTGAAGTGCGATGGACGCAGCGACACTGCATCCATGAGCGACCTGAAGATCGGACCCGGATGACTGGACTGTGGGACGAACTCGACGAGGATGCGTCGCCGATCTGCAGCACCTGCGGCGTGAGCGCCCTGCCTCCCGAGGCGCCCGGCGAACCGTCGATGTGTGAGAACCCCGACTGCGCCACGTTCGGTGAACTGATGAGCGACTGACCAGCGGCACGCACTGTCGACGAGTTGGGCTCGGCTCCTTGTACGGTCTATGGCTCATGTCGAATCAGAAGCTGACCCCATTGCAGGAAACCGAAGCGAAGCGCCGCGCCGCGAACGAAGCCAAGGTCAACAAGCAGCCCCGTATCTTCAGCGAAGCCGAGAAGGCGACGCGCAAGGAGCGGGTCGGCAAGGCCAAGGACGCACTCGCTCGTTCGGTCGGAACCAAGGGTGACCACGTCGTCGCCGGTCGCGCCGCACTCAAGAAGTACCTGCAGAACATGAACGAGCCGAACCAGCCCGACGATGCTCGGTTCGAGATGCTCATCGAAGCACCGTTCAAGGCGCCGCCGAAGAAGCGCGAGAACAACCGCTTCTAGGTCGGTTGACGAGTCGATCGGTGGCCGGACCGGCAGGACTCCGAAGCGTTCAAGCGATCAGCCCAGCGTCTGAATGGCGCCGTCGATCGGCGTCGGACCCGACACCACCTCGAAGGTCCTGTCTCGTCCGTGACCGGTGACGATCAACTCAGCCAGTACGCCCGCCACGTCGGCGCGTGGAATCTCGCCTCGTTCGACGTGTTCGGCAACTCGAACAGATCCTGACGGCTCACCATCGGTCAGACCGCCGGGTCGGACGATGGTGTAACCGAGGCCTGTGCCGGTGCACGTCGAACGCACTGCAACGTCAGCGTCGTGTTTGGCCTGGAGGTAGATACTGAAGTCGTCATCGTCGTCGTTCGGCGGGTCGTCGGCACCCATCGAGCTGACGATGACGAAACGTCGAGCGCCGAGGCGGGCTGCGGCTTCCACCGACTTGATCGCACCGTCACGATCGAGCGACTTCTTGCGATCGGGACCACTGTCCGGACCTGCACCCGCAGCGAAGATCACGACATCACACGCTCCGAGTGCTCGGTCGAGGTCTGCTGCGTCCGCCTTCTCCACGTCACAGAGGACGGGCGTGCTTCCGTCGTCGCGGAGATCGCTGAACTGATCCTCGGAGCGAACGAGGCCGCGAACGGCCACGTCGCGAGCGACGAGCTCACGCGTGAGAAGCCGAGCGATCTGACCGTGTCCGCCGACGATGCTCACAGACGTGCTCATGCCGAACCGCTCTTGGTGGAACGGAACTTGAAGTAGCCGAAGCCGACGGCACCGACAATCAGGAGCGCGGCGATGAAGGTGAGCCAGAGCAAACCCTTCACGACGGCACCGAGGATGCCGAGTGCTGCGAGAAGGATGACGACGATGATGAACGGGATCATGCAAGCCGGGTACCCCGTCAGGCCGCAGGTCAATCCTCGACACCTCGAGAATCAGGTGGCACGCGTCAGATCGAGCACCACGCATGTCGCGCGACATGTTTGAGGGCAGTGGCGGAGGGAAGAATGTCAGCCATGGCGAATCGACAGCGGACCGACACAACCTGCCGTCTCGGTCGATCGGGCCGAGATCAGCGACGCCGGACGTGACGCCCGACAGGAGCACGTCGGCGGATGAAGCACCGGTCGTCACCGGGCCTGCGCTGGCAGCGAATCGAGCGAAGGTTCAGCATGTGGATCAGCTCGCCGGTCTTCGCCGAACGATCCGCTCCACGCTCGAGGCGCCAGGTATCGACGAGGCCGATCTCGACGACTTCATCATGGCCGTGCACGAGACCGTCGCGAACGTCCTGGACCAGCAGCTCGACCAACAACCCAACCGGCAACTCGACCGGCAACTCGACCGGCAAGCGGTCGGTTCGTCGACCCACCCGGGGGTGCTCGTCGCCTGGTACATCTTCGAACGCCCGAACGGCGGTGCGTCAGAGCTGCGGTCGCGTATACGGATCCTGGGTACGATGCCTCCAGCGATCGATCCGTTGTCGTTGCGCGGCACCATTGTTCGCCACGTCACCGACACGATCACGGTGACCGAACTGATCGGCGGTTCGATCGTGGAGATCCGATGCGCTCTGTCTCGGTGACTGGGTGACTCGGTGACGGAGACCCGCCGAGGAGCCGGAGTTGATCGCGCTGGCGCGGTGCGAAAAGAAATGTCGAGACGCCTGGTTTGGCGGATGAGCAGCGGGGTACGTCCGGCCAGCGTTCGTTTCGATTCTCGAACGCGTCGATGATCGAGACTCGGGTCGAGCAACAGCCGATCCTCCCCCCGGACAGCGCCGCTCCCCGGGTCTCGAACATCATCTCGCTCGGCCAACACATCATCGAGCATCGTCTCGGCACGGCCTCGTGCGACGAGTCGTCGGCCGTCAGGTCGTGACGATCACCGCGGCGAGCGAGACGGTTGCGATGCCGATCCACGACGCGAGACCGAGCACCAGCGGGCGAGGACCGAGCTGACGGATTCTGCCGAAGTCGACACCGGCACCGAGGCCGACCATGGCCGCGGTCAGCATCAGGCCTTCGATCGTCTTGGCGGTGTCCAACACCCCGTCCGACAGGACATCGAGCGTGCGGATCGCGACACAGGCCATGAAGCCGGCCACGAAGAGCGGAATGGGCGAAGGCCGCTTCGTGTCGGTGGCGGTGTCCGACTTGGCCAGGGAGCGCGATCGGGCCACGTTGACGCCTGCGACGATCGGAGCCAACAACAGGATGCGGGTCAGCTTCACGGCGATGGCAGTCGTCAGCACGATGGCACTGCCGGTGGAGGCGGCCGCCACGACCTGGGCCGTGTCGTGGACGCTGGCCCCGACCCACGTGCCGAGTTCGACGTCTGTGAGACCGACGACACCGCCGGCGAACGGCACGACGAAGATCGCCAACGTGCCGAACAGGGTGACGAGCCCCATCGCGGTGGCCACCTCGTCCTCGGTGGCGCCACTCGCATCCTCGACCGCAGCGATCGCGGACAGGCCGCAGATCCCGAACCCGGTTCCGACGAGCAGGCAGAATCCCCTCGACAGTCCCATCCGTCGGCCGAGCGCCTGTGTGCCGAAGAACGTGGCGAACACCGTGAACACGATCACCGACAAGGTCATCGGACCGAGGTCGGTGATCTGGCTGATCGACAGGCGCAACCCGAGCAGGACGACGCCCACCCGCATCAACTTCTTGCCTGCGAACCTCAGACCTGGGCGGGTCGTCACGGTCGACAGACCGAAGTTGCCGAACAGGGCGCCGATGATCACGGCGATGACCAGGCGGGAGATCGACGACACCGCGGCATTGATCGCAGTCGCACCGGCCACGCCGACGGCGACGAGTGCGAGCCCGGGCACCATCTCGCGGCCGGCGCGCCGGATGGTGGTCAGTGCAGGGCTCACGCAGCCGGAAACCTACTGCGCCCGTGCGTCGACCCGGCGTCCGGCACCCGGCCGTCTGACTCTCGCCACACAGGGGGCGGTGCATACGGTTCCTCCTCGTGACCGCATCCACTGTCCCAGGGTTCACGAACCGGCAGCTCTGGATGGTGCTTGGTTCCTTGATGCTGTCGGTGCTGCTCGCATCGATGGAGATCTCGATCATCTCGACCGCCCTGCCCACGATCGTCGGCGAGTTCCAATCGTTCGAGAACTTCGCCTGGGTCGGCACGGCGTACATCGTGACCGCAGCGATCGGCACACCGCTGCTGGGCAAGCTCTCCGACCTCTACGGACGGCGGAACATCTTCCTCATCACCCTCGGCATCTTCATCTTCGGATCGCTGCTCTGTGGGCTCGCGCAATCGATGGGGCAGCTGATCGCGTTCCGAGCCGTGCAGGGTCTCGGCGGCGGTGCGATCCAGGCACTGGCCTTCGCGATCCTCGGCGACATCCTCCCGCCGCGCGAACGCGGCCGCTACATCGGCTACTTCACCCTGGCCTTCGTCGGCGCAGCGCTGATCGGCCCGCTGCTCGGTGGCTTCATCATCGACAACTTCAGCTGGCCATGGATCTTCTTCATCAACGTGCCACTCGGACTCATCGCCGGAGCAGTCGCCCACGTGGCACTCCGGCTGCCGTTCCCGAGACGCAAAGCCAAGCTCGACTGGACGGGCGCTGGCCTGCTCGCTGTCACCGTCGGCACGTTGATGATCGCGCTCGAGGAAGGGCAGGAGGGGTGGTCCCAACGCCACGTCCTCATCCTGTTCGGCGTCGCTCTGCTCGGTACGGCCGCATTCGTCGCCGCTGAGCAACGCGCCGTCGAGCCGATCATCCCGCTCCGGCTCTTCCGCGATCGTGCGGTGCTCGGCGCCACGCTGCTCGGCGTCTGTGCCGGAACAATCGCCTTCGGCGCCGGTCAGTTCCTGCCGCTCTACTTCCAGGATTCCATCTTCGTGTCGCCGACCGAGTCCGGTCTCCGGATGATGCCCCAGATGCTCGGCGTCTCGATCGGCACCTTCGGGATCGGACGGATGATCGCGCGTACCGGTCGGTGCCGACCCTGGCCGATCGCCGGTGCTGCGACCGCGACCGCGGGCCTGCTGGTGGTGTCGCGCATCTCCGGTGACACGTCGTACGGCACGCTGGTCGTCCCGATGATCGGGATGGGTTTCGGCATGGCGTCGATGTTCACGACGTCGTCGATCGTTGCGCAGAATGCGGTCGAGTTCTCCGATCTCGGTGTGGTGACGTCGACCATCATGTTCTTCCGCTCACTCGGCGGATCGATCGGCCTCGCGGTGTTCGGCACGGTGCTCAACTCGACGATCCGCAGCGAGATCCCCGCTCGACTCGGCGTCGACGCAGATGCCGCCGGCGACCTGATCCGTTCCCCGGCCGAGATCATGGCGCTCCCCATGGAACAGCGCGTCGCGGTGATCGACAGCGTTGCGCTCGGGGTCGGGAGGATCTACCTGATCTGTGCAGCGGTCATGGCATTCGGTTTCGTCGTGGCGGTGTTGCTGCCCGAACGGCCACTGCGGACCCGTGCCGGTATCTCCGATGCAATGGAGCAGCAGGCCGGTCAGCGAGCGACCGTCGATCCGTAGGATCCCCGCCATGGTCGAGCCCCCAGATCCGCAACATCCTGATCTGAATCCTCGCGTCGAGTGGTTCGATCGGATCTGTCACGAGGTTCACGAACGCCTCGCCGATCTCGACGACGGTGAGCTCGCCTCCTACATCCCCGAGCTGGCCCGGGTCGACCCTGATCGTTTCGCCATCGCCGCAGTCGACATCGACGGGGAATCGACGTTGCTCGGTGACCATGGCCATGCCTTCACGATCCAATCGATCTCCAAGCTCCTGCTCTACGGGCTCGCCCTCGAGACCCACGGGAGCGCGGCCGTCCTGGAGCGAGCCGGGGTCGCACCGACAGGCGACCCGTTCAACGCCATCGAACTCGATGAGGTCCAGCACCGTGCGCCGAATCCGATGGTCAACTCCGGTGCCATCGCGATCACCGACATGGTCAGAGGCGACGACCTCGCAGCGCGAACCGAGGTGGTCCTCGACCTGTTCGAGTGCTACCTCGGTCGACGGCCCGACATCGACGAAGCCGTCCGCACGTCGGAGGACGAGACCGGCAATCGCAACCGGGCCATCGGCTACCTGTTGCTCGATCAGGGCATCATCGCTGACCGGGTCGAGGAGACACTGGACCTGTACTTCATGCAGTGCGCGATCCTCGTCACCGCCGCCGACCTCGCGATGATCGGCGCCACGGTCGCGAACCACGGCATCCATCCCACGACGGGCGACCGGGTGATCGGCGCCAAGGTCGCACGCGACATGATGAGCGTCGCACTCACGTGCGGCATGTACGACTACGCCGGGGAATGGGCGTACACGATCGGGATACCGGCCAAGAGCGGAGTCGGTGGAGGCATCGTCGGCATCATCCCCGGCGTCGGCGGTCTGGCCGTCTACTCACCACGGCTCGACGAGCACGGCAACAGCGTCAGGGGCATCCGTGTGTTCGAGGAACTGTCACAGAAGTTCGATCTCCACGTCTTCGACAGCGACCGTCCCTGGAAGCAGCGCGACTGATCGAGTACCGATCGTGTCGCCTCGACCGTTCAGGCGTTCATGTTCTCGAGAATGCCGAGGAGGTCGTTGGCATGCTCTTCTTCGACGGCCAGGATGTCTTCGAGCATGCGGCGCGTGGTCGGGTCGTTCGAGCCGAGCCACGTGATGATCTCGCTGTAGCTCTCGATGGCGATGCGTTCGGCGATCAGGTCCTCGCGCACCATGTCGAGCAGGCCGGTGCTGTCGTCGTACTCGGCGTGTGAACGTGTCGCCAGGCCCTGCGGATCGAAGTTCGGCGAACCCTGGAGCTGAGTGATACGCAGGGCGATCTGGTCAGCGTGGAGTTGCTCTTCGTTGGCATGTTGCAAGAACTCGGCGGCCACCGGAGCTGCATTGAGTCCGGTGGCAGTGAAGTAGTGCCGCTTGTAGCGAAGGACGCAGACGAGTTCGGTGGCGAGTGCCTCGTTCAGCACCTCGATGACGCGCTCGCGGTCGGCCCCGTACGCGTCGGTGATCGGACCCTGCTCGATGTTGGCCCGCGCCCGGGCGCGGAGTGTTTCGATGTCGGTCAGGAATTCAGCCATGCCCCCATTGGACCACAACGACACCTCTGCGGCCACCCTGCACGCCCGTGTCGCACGGCACGCAGTTCGGCAAGGGTGTCGGGTGATTGTGACCGGTGACCGGTGATCGGTGATCGGTCGGCGACGGTGGTCAATCAGCGTCGACCTTGGCATGCTGGGACCATGTTGGCCAACAGTCGGATCCGCGCCGCGCTGCTCGCGGCATGCGTCGGCGTGACGGCGTGCGCGGGCGCTGACTCGGATCGAGCCGAACCGGATCCGGGGGCAAGCGCGGTCACGGCGACGCCCGAGCAGTCCGATCCGGCAGCGACGCTCGATGTCGAATCCGAGACCGCCGAGGCCACCGACGATTTCGGCACGGGCGCGCCGGTACGACGTGAGCTCGGTCTGGCCCTCCGACCGGAATCGGACGTACCGACGAATCTGCTGCCCCCGATCGAGGTGCACGATGTCGGTCAGGACCGGATGGTCAACTTCAAGAACATCTTCCCCGCCGAGAGGCCGGTGCTGCTGTGGATGTGGGCTCCGTATTGACCGTTCTGTCGGGATGCTGGTCCTGATGTCGAGCAGTTTGCTCGAGACAACACCGACCTGATCGACGTGATCGGCGTCGGCACGCAGGACGACCTGCCTCGCGCCGAGGCATTCGTCGAGGACTACGGCACGGCATCGTTCACGATGCTGTGGGACGAGACGTTCGTGACCTGGAACGCGCTGGGAGTGACGTCGAGTCCCACCGCCGGGCTCTTCGACGCCGACGGCACCTTCATCGCCGGCTGGGTCGGCCCGATTCCGGAGGACACGATCATTCAACTCGCGGAGACCAGCGTCGCCGAAGCCTCGTGAGTGGCAATCGGATGGAGGACGTGACACCGGCAGCAGATCTTGCAGTGGGTGATCTGCTGATCCGCGACGTGCGGGTCGAGGCGGCGCGTCCACCGGTCGCGATCGTGATCCGCGCCGGTCGTGTCGAGTCGATCGGTGACGAACCGGCCGACTGGACCGGAGGGTCAGTCGACGGGCAGGGGCACCTCGCCGTGCCCGGACTGGTCGACGGTCACGCTCATCTCGACAAGACGATGTGGGGGCTGGAGTGGAGGCCGCACACTGCTGATCGCAGCCGCGGGCTGGCAGGGCTCGTGGACAACGAGCGAACCGGACGCCGTGAGCTTCCCTCGGTCTTGGAACGGGCTGGGGCGCTGCTCGACGCCTACATCGAGCGTGGCGCGACGCTGATTCGCTCGCACGTCGACGTCGACCTCGACAACGGTGTGTCGGCGGTCGAGCAGGTGCGTCAAGCGGCAGCGGACCGAGCCGATCGCATCGACGTGCAGATCGTGGCGTTCCCGCAGAGTGGCATGCTCGTCGCCCCGGGAACCGTCGATCTGCTCGACGCCGCGCTCGGCGCAGGTGCCGATCTCATCGGGGGGATCGACCCCGCCGGATTCGACGTGGCAGCGGTCGAACATCTGGACGCGGTCTTTGCGATCGCTGCACGCCACGGGTGCGGGCTGGACCTGCATCTCCACGACCGCGGCTCGCTCGGCCGATGGGAGATGGGCTTGATCGTCGACCGGACCGAGGCGCTCGGGCTTGCAGGACGCGTCACCGTGTCGCACGCCTTCGCGCTCTGCGACGGCGACCCGTCGATCCCTGCCCTGGTCGAACGTCTCGCAGGCCAACGCATCTCATTGGCGACGGTGGCCCCGGGCAACGTCGAACCGTTGCCGCTCGACCTGCTCGACCAACACGGGGTCGATGTGTGCCTCGGGCAGGACGGCATCCGTGACCTGTGGTCGCCCTGGGGTGATGCCGACATGCTCGCCAGGGCGGGCTTGATGGGGTGGCGTGCGGGCTACCGACGCGACGAAGACATCGCACGATGTGTCGACATCGCCACGAGCCGCGGTGCCGCCGCCATCGGCGTCACCGACCACGCTCTCGTCCCTGGTGGACGCGGCGACGTGGTGCTGCTGGACGCTGCTGGTCCCGCCGAAGCAGCCGTGGCCCATCCGCCACGTTCGCTCGTCGTCAAGGCCGGCCGCGTTTCGTTCGCCGCGACGAATTGAGCAACGCGCCAGCCGAGCGCTCCAGATTCTGAGGGGCTCGGACGGGTTCGAAGGGCTTCGGGCGGGTCAGGCGCAGCTGCTGCAGCGCTCGACTTCGGGAATGGCCTGAAGGCGCGCTGGGGCGATGGGTTCGCGGCATGCCGTGCACGTTCCATACGTCCCGGCAGCAATGCGTTCGAGGGCGTGCTGAGTGCGGAGCAGGTCGGAGCGAACGCTCTCGATGAGCCGGCGAGTCCCGTCCCGGTCCTCCTGGAGCGTGCCGCCACCGTCGCCGAGCATGCCCTCCATGTCCGACTCCAGCTCGCGGAGTTGTACCGAGGCGCGTTCGACGTGTCGCCGCAGCATCGACTCCGGTGACTCGGTGTCGTCGCCGCCGGTGCTCTGTGCGCCGGTGCTCTGTGTGGTGGTGTTCTGTGTGGTGGTCGGCTCGGTCATGTCGTCTCCGTGCGGAAGGTTCGAGGACTCATGAGTACGAGTCCCAGAAGGTGGTGCGTCTGAAAATGGTACGGCCGACGACTCGGGCCGGGAGTTCTCGACAGCGTGGCTGTACCCGTCGGCGCGTCAGTCGCGAAGCACCCGGAAAAAGGACGCCGGATCGTTGCGGAGGTTGCGCCAGGAAGCGACGACGGCGTGTTCGACGACGAGCGTGTCGCCGCTGCGCAGCACGGGGCGATCGTCACCGAGATCGATCTGGACGAGTCCTTTCACCGCAGCGATCACCTCCACGCCCTGATGAGGTTGGTCCGGTGACGCTGCGGCTCCGCCGGGCAGGTCGACGAGAAAGACCCGCATGCCGATCGTGGTGTCGGACGCGAGTGCGATCGAGCCGTCGCCGACGCGTCGGCTGCGATCGTGCCGGGCGAGGTGGTATCTGGGCGGCGGAGCAGCATTCACGATCCGGTCGATCGGGATGGCGAGTTGGTCGGAGATGTGGAGCAGCGTGTCGACGGAGAGCCCTCGGCTGCCACCCTCGGCCTGCGAGATGGCACTCGGCGTGACCCCGGCGACCGAGGCGAGTTCCGCCTGGGTCATCCCGAGGTCGCCGCGCAGTGCAGCGAGCCCGCGAGCGAGCCGGCCGCCGCCGGGCGTGATCGTCACGTCGACGTCGCCCTCCGCCGTGACTCGGAGGCGGTACGACGCACCGTGCTGATTCGTCGGGCGTCCCTCGGCCTTCAGGACGCGCAAGCGATCATCTCGTACGTCGACGAAGCACTGTGTGATCTGACGAACCGAGTCGAGCGCCGATCGGCTGAATTCGGCTCCGACACTCCAGTAGGCAGTGACGCCGGCCTGGAGCATCGACGGACACACCCGGGAAAAGAACGCCAGCGTGGCGTCGGCCCCCCACCGTCGAAGGGGGCCGGCCAGATCGTCGACGATCACACAGTCCGGCCGATCGGAACGAAAGCGGCGATCGAGTTCGTCGGCAAGGGCGCCGGGACGCGCGAAGCGTGTCCGGCCACCCGCATCCAGGCGATCGATGTCGGCGCTGTCCGATCCCGACTGGGCAGTGTCAGAGTGGTCGAGTGCCGGCGTCGTGCCGAACGTGAGGTGGAGCACACGCAGACCGTTGACCAGTGCGTCGCGCCGGAACCCGACACACAACTGCTCGTACACGAGGTCGTCGTTGCTCAGCCACACGACGTTGTCACCGGTGATCAGTCCTCCCAGTGCTTCGTCGATCGTCGGGAAACCGGTGCCGACAACAAGCATCGGGGTACATTAGCAGTGCTGTTTTCGAGGGATCTGAACGCCACCGTTGGCATGCTGGCCGTCCGAGCTCAGAGAGATTTGAGAACGGGTGCGGACGGTCCGACGGACCCGATCCCAGCCGAGACGACCGGACAGACACCGACAGACACGGACAGACACCGAAACGCGCCAAGCAGACGCCCTGCCGAGATGGAACGAGACCGAGAGATGAACGAGACACTGACATGATCGACGAGAAGCTGGAACCGATTCTGCACGACGTGCTGCGTCGCAACCCGGGTGAGGCCGAGTTCCACCAGGCGGTCCGCGAGGTGCTCGACTCTCTGGGTCCGGTGATCGCCAAGCACCCCGAGTTCGCCGAACAGAAGATCATCCAACGCATCTGCGAACCGGAGCGTCAGATCATCTTCCGGGTGCCGTGGCGTGACGACGCTGGCGAGGTGCAGGTCAACCGTGGGATGCGGGTGGAGTTCAACAGCGCCCTCGGACCGTTCAAGGGCGGTCTGCGCTTCCACCCCTCGGTCAACCTCGGCATCGTCAAGTTCCTCGGTTTCGAACAGATCTTCAAGAACGCATTGACCGCGCTGCCGATCGGTGGAGGAAAAGGCGGCTCCGACTTCGATCCGAAAGGCCGCAGCGATGGCGAGATCGAGCGGTTCTGTCAGAGCTTCATGACCGAGTTGTACCGTCACCTCGGCGAGCAGACCGACGTGCCGGCGGGCGACACCGGCGTCGGGGTGCGCGAGATCGGGTGGCTGTTCGGCCAGTACAAGCGCATCACCAACCGGTACGAGTCCGGCGTGTTGACCGGCAAGGGCATCGGGTGGGGCGGGGCGCAGGTCCGCACCGAGGCCACGGGCTACGGACTCGTCTACTTCGTCGAAGAGATGCTGCAGCACCGGGGGGCGGCAATCGACGGCCGAACGGTCGTCGTGTCGGGCTCGGGCAACGTGGCACTCCATGCGATCGAGAAGGCGCAGGCACATCAGGCAGTCGTCGTGGCGTGCTCCGATTCATCCGGCTTCGTGCACGACCCCAACGGCGTCGACCTCGATCTACTCAAGGAGATCAAGCTCGTCCGACGCCAACGGATCGGGCTGTACGCCGATCAGGTGCCATCGGCGCGATTCGTCGAGCGCGGCAACATCTGGAACGTGGCGTGTGACATCGCCCTGCCGTGCGCGACACAGAACGAACTGACCCAGCGCGATGCCGAGGAGTTGGTCCGCAACGGATGCATCGCCGTCGCCGAGGGAGCGAACATGCCGTGTACGCCCGAGGCGATCCAGTTCCTCGTGGCCAGCGGCACCGCCTACGGGCCGGGCAAGGCCGCCAACGCGGGAGGTGTCGCCACGTCTGCCTTGGAAATGCAGCAGAACGCCAGTCGCGACTCCTGGAGATTCGACCACACCGAACAGCGCCTGGCCGACATCATGTCGAACATCCATCGGCTGTGCCAGGAACGCTCCGAGGAATACGGAGCGCCCGGAAACCTCGCTCACGGCGCGAACATCGCCGGGTTCGAGCGAGTTGCGGAGGCAATGCTCGCTCTCGGTCTGGTCTGAGCCGAAGCAGGTGGCAGGTTCCACCGTCGACCACCCCGGTCGCAGCGTGAGATCGACGTACGATCGACTGCGGTTCGGTCGATCGTTCCGGGTGCCTTGCCACTCGGTGGGGATGGGCCGGCCGCTCAGCCCGACCATGCGAGGAGATCGCCCATGACTGCCGACGTCGCCGAGAGTCGAGACACTGCCTGGGCACGCGATGCACACGCCGTGGTTGCTGCGCTGGACACCGACATCGACGCGGGCTTGTCCTCGGCCGAGGTCGATGCACGCCGCGGCCGGTACGGGCCGAACGAGATCGCCGCCACCGCAGCGACGCCGGCGTGGAAACGTCTGCTCGCCCAGTTCAGTGACCCGCTCGTCCTGCTCCTGCTCGTCGCGATCGCCGTGTCATTGGGCGCCTGGTGGGTGGACGGCGGCGAGGACACGCCGGTCGACGCCATCGTGATCGCAGCGATCATCGTGTTGAACGCCGCGCTCGGTTTCTGGCAGGAGAGCAAGGCGCTCGACGCCGTGGCGGCCCTCCGCGAGATGTCGGTGGCGCACAGCACCGTGGTCCGCGATGGCGCCGTGCGATCGATCGCGAACACCGAACTGGTGCCGGGCGACATCGTGCAACTCGACGAGGGTGATGCCGTCGGTGCAGACGCCCGGCTGTTCGAGGCGTCGAACCTGCAGGTCGCCGAGGCGCCGCTGACGGGGGAGAGCGCTCCGGTCGACAAGGCGATCGCCGTGATCGACGCCGACACCGATCTGGCCGACCGCTCGAACATGGTGTTCCGTGGCACGGCGATCACGAGCGGCCGGGGAGCCGCCGTCGTGGTGGCAACGGCGATGGACACCCAGATCGGTCGGATCGCATCACTGCTCGAATCCGCCTCGGATGCTCCGACCCCACTCCAGCGTGAGATCCAGTGGCTCGGCAAGATGCTCGGCATCGTGGTGGTCGTCTTGGCAGCGATCGTCGTGGGAGCGATTGCGTTGACATCGGACATCTCGTCGACCGCTGACGTGATCGACGTGCTGCTCATCGGGGTGTCGCTCGCTGTCGCCGCAGTCCCCGAGGGGCTCCCGGCGATCATGTCGGTGGTCCTCGCGCTCGGCGTGCAGCGGATGGCGAAGCGCAATGCGATCGTCAAGCAGCTGTCGTCGGTCGAGACGCTCGGCGCGGCGTCGGTGGTGTGCACCGACAAGACCGGCACCCTGACCCGTGACGAGATGACGATCGTCCGAGTGGAGACGCCGTCCGGCGGTGTCGACCTGACCGGTTCGGGCTACGAACCGCATGGACAGTTGCTGGTCGACGGTTCCCCGTTCGAGAACCCGGAGCTGCTGCAGGCGGTCGAAATGGTGCTCGCTGCGGGCAGCTTGGCGAACAACGCGACCTTCACACGCGACGATGCAGGGCAGTGGCAGGTGCTCGGCGACCCGACCGAAGCAGCGTTCCTCGTGGCCGAGGAGAAGATCGACATCGCCGAGCGACGGCGACGACGTTTCGACCGGGTCGACGAGGTGCCGTTCACTTCGGATCGAAAGCTGATGTCGACGCTCGATCGGGACAGCGCGTTCACGGCGGTCCCCGATGCCGATGTCGATGTCGATGTCGTGCCACTGCCCGAGAGCGACCTGGTGATGTTCACCAAGGGGGCGCCCGACGTGCTGCTGGAGCGGTGCAACCGGGAGCGGGTCGGAGAGCACGTCGTGGAGCTGACCGAGCAGCGTCGCGACGAGATCAGCGCAGCGGTCGATGCCATGGCCGACCAGGCACTCCGGACCCTCGGCGTCGCGTACCGGCCGATGCGCGACGACGTGTCCGCCATCGGCGTCGACGCAGAGCGGGGTCTGATCCATCTCGGCGTGGTCGGGATCGTCGACCCGCCCCGCCAGGAGGTCTTCGGGGCCATCGACGAGGCGCACCGCGCCGGGATCCGGATCATCATGATCACCGGGGACCACCCGCGCACCGCAGCGCGGATCGGCGAACAACTCGGGATCGGTGATGGCACCCGTGACGCAGTCACCGGTCGCGAACTGACGGCGATGACCGACGACGACTTCATCGAGGCCACACGCTCCAACGACGTCTTTGCTCGTGTCGCACCCGAGCACAAGCTGCGGATCGTCGAGGCCCTGCAGGTCGACGGTCAGGTCGTCGCGATGACCGGCGATGGCGTGAACGACGCCCCCGCCCTCAAACAGGCCGACATCGGTGTGGCGATGGGGATCAACGGCACCGAAGTGTCCAAGGACGCGTCGAACATGATCCTCGCCGATGACGATTTCAGCACGATCCTCGGCGCCGTCCGCGAGGGGCGAGAGATCTTCGACGACATCCGCAAGTGCGTCCGCTACCTCCTCGCATCGAATGCGGGTGAGGTCCTGGTCGTGTTCGTCGGTGTACTCGCTGCCGGCTGGCTCGGTCTGAGCGGCGCGTCCGACGAGCTCGACGTGCCACTGCTCGCGACGCAGATCCTCTGGATCAACCTGCTGACCGACAGCGCGCTCGCCCTCGCGCTGGGCCTCGACCCGGCGGTCGAAGACGTCATGGACCGGCCGCCCAGGCCGATCGACGAACGCATCGTCGATCGATCGATGATCGTCACGATCGCACTGATCGGTGTCGTGAGTGCAGCCGCAGGTCTGTTGGCCCTCGACATCGAGTTGCCCGGCGGGCTGATCGAGGGGTCAGGTGATGTCGCGACGGCGAGAACGATGGTGTTCACGACGATCGTGCTCGCCCAGATCTTCAACGCCTTCAACTCGCGCTCGGACAGGGTCAGCGCCTTCGTCCGTCCGTTCGAGAACCGGCTGCTCTGGGCAGCGGTCGCCGTGACGGTCCTGTTGCAGGTCCTCGTCGTGCACGTGCCGTTCATGAACGAAGCGTTCGACACCGAACCCCTCGACCTGCGACGGTGGCTGATCTGTGCCGGGTTGTCCACGACGGTCCTGTTCGCCGACGAGCTCCGCAAGCTGGCAGTCCGCGCCCGCAGCGGGTCTCGGACATCGCTGTCCGCTGGGTGACGACCGGAGAGACGCAGAGACTCAGAGACTCAGAGACTCAGTCGACGAAGAGTCGGCGGTGGTCGTCGCGCAGCGCAGCTTTCTGGACCTTCGACATCGCGTTGCGCGGCAGTTCAGCAGCGTCGATGAAGCGCTTCGGGTGCTTGAACCGTGCGAGCACGCCGTCGAGCGCGGCGGCCAGTGTGTCGTCGGAGACCTCGACGGTGCCGTCGCGCACGACCACGGCGACGACGGCTTCACCGAAGTCGGGATGGGGCACGCCGACGACACCGGTCTCGAGGACACCGGGCACCTCGTCGAGGAGCATCTCGATCTCCTTCGGGTAGATGTTGAACCCGCCGCTGATGATCATGTCGCTCGAGCGGCCCTCGAGGGTGAGACGATCGTCGGCGTCGACGGACCCGACGTCGCCCGTGATGAACCAGCCGCCGTCACGGTGCTCGGCCGCCGTCTTGTCCGGCATCTGCCAGTAGCCGGTGAACAGGCCGGGGGAGCGGATCTCGACGATGCCGGTCGTTCCCGTCGGCACGGCGTTGCCGTCGTCATCGGACACCCGCAGCTCGACGCCGGGGAGCGGGAACCCGACCGTGCCGGGGACGCGGTCACCGACGTACGGGTTCGACGTGATCATCCCGGCCTCGGTCATCCCGTATCGCTCGAGGATCTGCAAGCCGGTGCGAGCCGTGAAGTCGGCGTGTACCGCCTCGGTCATCGGGGCCGAGCCGGAGGTGAACAGCCGGACCGACGAACACACGGCCGCATCGAAGCGGTCGTCGGTGAGCAGGCGCGTGTACTGCGTCGGCACACCCATCATCACGCTCGCACGGGGGAGTTGCTCGACCACGTCCTCGACGTCGAACCGGGGGAGGAAGATGACCTCGTTGCCGCCGAGCATCGCGCAGTGGAGCGCGACGAAGAGTCCGTGGACGTGGAAGATCGGCAGGGTGTGCAACAACACGTCGTCCGGCCCGAACCCCCAGATGTCGTACAGCGCCAACGCGTTCGACTCCAGGTTGGCGTGACTGAGCATCGCTCCCTTGGAACGTCCCGTGGTGCCCGACGTGTAGAGCATCGCAGCGATGTCGTCTGGCTCGCGCTCGACGACATCGTCCAGCGGGAGCGCAGTGTCTGCGGCCGCAGCAAAGGAACCATCACCATCGGTGCCCAGGTGAAGCACCGTGCAACCGTCGCCGGCGAACTCCGAGAGCGTGCCGGGTCGGGCGATGAGCAGCGCGGGCATGGCATCGTCGACGAAGTAGCGCACCTCCGCAGGGGTGTAGGCGGTGTTGAGCGGAAGGAACACAGCGCCGACTCGGAGGCAGGCCAGGTAGAGCGCCACGTTGTCGGCGGACTTGTCGATCTGCACGACGACGCGATCGCCGGCGGCGACACCGCGTTCGCACAGGACGCGGGCCATGCGTGCCGAGCGCTCGGCGACCTGGCGGTAGGTCGACGACGACCCGTCCGGGACACGGAGAAAGATGGCGTCGAGGCGAGGCTCGAATCGCTCGGCAAGCGTCGAGTAGAAGTTCACCGTCGAAGTCTGACAGCGCGAACCTCCTCGCCTACGGTCGGGGTGCGGCTCGCACTCACCGTGCAACGTCACCCCACCCACCGCCGATCGTGACCGACCATGATCACCCGTCCATCGAGGAGACATCAGATGACCGACACCGACACCAGCACCGGCCAGCCCGCCTACTTCGTCGCCCACATCACCGTGGACGACGTCGACGGCTACCGCCAGTACGAGAAGGGATTCTTCCCCGTCCTCAAGCCGTACGGCGCACGCTTCATCACGTACGACGACAACGTGACCGTGCTCGAAGGCGAGCGTGAGGGCGGACGGACGATCTTGATCGAGTTCCCTTCCGACGCCGTCTTGACGGAGTGGTGGAACTCGCCGGAGTACGTCGAACTCGCGAAGCTCCGGATCGCCAGCTGTACCACGCACTCGGTCAGCGTCGTCCACTCACTGCCACCGCGCTGAAGACAGCGCTCCGGTCAGGGGAGGGCGACGATCTGCGTGTTGCCGCGCGGTCACGCGGTGAGCGTGCACTTCACGGTGCCACCGGCACGGTCGAAGTGGACGTCGTCGGCGACGGCGCGGACGATGAGGAGCCCTCGACCGCCTTCCTGATCGACCGGCGGCGTGTCGACATCGTCGATCTCGGGAATGTCGCGCGCCCCCGTCATGTGCAGGGTCCATCGTCTGTCGGTTGATACTGGCGATCCCGAACCCACAGCGGGTTGATCGATGTCGTCAGCTCGCAGCGTCACGGTGATGTCGGTGTCGCTGGTGTGTCGGACGACGTTGGTCGCGAGTTCACTCACGATGAGTTCGAGATCTTCGGCGACGTCATCGCCACCGCCGTTGTTTCGGGTGAACTCGGCGACGGCGGAACGCAAGCCGGAGAGTTCCGCCGACGTCGCAGCAATGGTCACCGCGAGCGTCGGTGATCCGGTCGACTCGGAGAAACCGCCATCGCCACCGTCGCGACCATCGGCGTCATCAACAGTCGGTTGCGGTGCTGCTCCCGTGGCGGCAGGCGGACCGGTGCGTCGGCGGAGGCGGCGGTACATCGGTCAGCGAGTCCCGTCCTCGATCATGTCCCGCATGGACACGACCCTAGCAACGCCTCGATGAGGGCCGCTTTCGCGGGAGCGGGGCACCGCCCACGGCGCAAGCGGTCGGCTCGGGCCACTACGTTCGCGAGCGTGTACACGATCAACGACCCGATCAATCGAGCACGAATGCTCTACGGCGAACGCCTCGGCGTCGTGCACGGCGACACCCGCCGAACGTACGCCGAACTCGCAGAACGCATCGACCGGGTCGGCGCGCTCCTCCGACAGTTCACCGCTCCGGGTGACCGCGTCGCGCTGTGGTCGTTGAACTCGGATCTGTTCCTGGAGTTGTTCATGGGTGTGCCGGGTGCTGGGCGGGTCCTCGTTCCGCACAACACGAGGTGGGCCCAGCCGGAACTCGTGTACGCCACCGAGGACGCCGGCGCACGCGTGCTGTTCTGTGATCGTGATCCCGGTGGCCTCGCCGATTCGGTCGACCGTGTGATCCGCCTCGACGACGGCGAGTACGAATCACTGCTCGCCGAGGCATCGGTCGACGCGAACCCCGTCGACTGTGACGTCGCCCCGGACACTCTCGCCGGGCTCTTCTACACCGGCGGCACCACCGGGGCGTCGAAGGGCGTCATGCTCACCCACTCCAACCTGATGGCCAACGCGGTACAGACCCAGATGGCACAACCGTTGCTCGCCGACGATCGCTACCTCACCATCGCACCGATGTTCCACGCCGCCGGTGTCTACGCCGCCCTGGCGCTCCCGCTCGTCGGCGCGGCCAACGTGATCATGGGCGGCTTCGATCCCGCCGCCTCGCTCGACGTCATCGTCGCCGAGGGCATCACGTGCCTGATCGCCGTCCCCACAATGCTCGCTGCCCTCTGCGAGACGCAGGCCGCCTCCCCGCGCGACGTGTCGTCGCTGCGGTGGATCTCACACGGCGCATCGCCGGTCACCCTCGAAGTGTTGCGGCGTGCCGACAGCCTCTTCGGCTGCGAACTGATCCACCTCTACGGGGCAACAGAACTCGCACCGATCGCCACCGTGTTCCGACACGAGGAGCAGTATCTGGATCACGAACGCGCCAAGAGCTGCGGCCCACCGCCACCCGGGGTCCAGATCCAGATCATCGGCCCGGCTGGTGACGAACTGCCCGCCGGCACGACGGGCGAAGTCGCCGTCCGCGGGCCGAGCGTGATGATCGGCTACTGGAACAAGCCCGACCAGACCGCCGACGTGCTGCTGCCGACCGGCTGGTATCGCTCCGGCGACATCGGCTATCTCGACGCCGAGGGCTACCTGTTCCTCGTCGATCGCGCCAAGGACATGATCGTGAGCGGTGGCGAGAACGTCTACTGCACCGAGGTCGAGGACGCGATCTACACCCACCCTGCGGTGCTCGAAGCCACCGTGTTCGGTGTTCCCGACGATCGGTGGGGCGAGGCGGTGCAAGCAGTCGTCGTGCTGCGCGACGGGATGACGCTCGACGCTGCTGAGCTGACGGCGCACTGCAAGGAACGTATCGGCGGCTACAAGGTGCCCAAGGGCATCGAGTTCCGGACCGAGGCGCTTCCCAAGTCCGGCCCGGGCAAGGTCCTCAAGCGCGTCCTGCGCGAGCCCTACTGGGCCGGCAAGGACAGCGCCATCAACTGAGCCGGGATTCGTCAGCCGGCGCACCCCTGCCCCGCAAGCGGCGGTGAGAACTGGGTGCCGACGGTCGTCTCACCGCTCACCGCCTCCTCTTGACCTGACACGCCGGTGAGATCCAGGGAGCGCAGGTCGTCTCACCGCTCACCGCCTTGCTCTCGGCCGGGTGGTTCACGTCACTGCGGGTCAGCGGAGGGCGGCGGCGACGATCGAGTCGCGGCTCGGAAGCGTGGCGCCGTAGGCCGGACCGGTCGCGATGAAGGAATCAGCAGCGCACTCGCGGGTCACGTCGTGCCGTCCGCGTTCTGCGAACAGTGCCATGAGGGCTTCGCTCTGGGACCCGGTCTCGCGGCACTCGTCGACGATCAGCACTCGGGAGCAGTCGGCGGCTGCGGCGAAAACGGCGTCGATCGGGAGCGGCGCGAGCCACCGCACATCGATGACGCGCGCTTCCATGCCGTGTTCGGCTCGGAGCACAGCGGCGGCCTGTTCGGCGAGGAACACACCGTTCCCGTAGGTCACGATGGCGAGGTCGGTGCCGTGTCCGCGGATCCCGATGTCGCCCACGTGCATCGCCTGTTGCGGATCGAGGGCGGGGTAGATGTCGGCCCACAGTCCGTCGCCGTCGTGGTGCAGGTCGCGCGTCATGTAGCGGGCGATCGGTTCGACGAATGCAACGATGCGCTGTTCGTCACGGGCGAGCCGGATGCACTCTCGGAACATGTGCACGGCGTCGGTCCCGTTCGACGGGCAGGCGATGACGAGGCCCGGGATGTCACGCAGGACGGCGAGGGAGTTGTCGTTGTGGAAGTGGCCGCCGAAGCCTCGCTGATACCCGAGACCGGCGATCCGGACGACCATCGGATTCGTGAATTGGCCGTCGGAGAAGAACGGCAGTGTCGCCGCCTCGCCGCGCAACTGATCCTCGGCGTTGTGGAGGTAGGCGAGGAACTGGATCTCGACGACCGGGACGAACCCGTTGTGGGCGAGCCCGATCCCCATGCCGAGAATGGACTGCTCGTCGAGGATCGTGTCGATCACTCGGTGCCGCCCGAAGCGCTTCTGGAGGCGTTGGGTCACGCCGTACACGCCGCCCTTCGCACCGACGTCCTCGCCGGCGACCACGATGTCGCGGTGGCGGAGCATCTCGTCGGCGATCGTCCAGTTGAGCAACTTCGCCAGGTGCTGGGGCTCGGCCATGGCTCGGAGTTCGATGTCACCGAACACCTCGGCACGCTGCGCTGGTGTCGGCAGCAGGCTCGGCTCCGACCAGCGTGGCGGTGGAACGATGCTCGCCATCACGTCGGCGGCGGTGTGCAGCTTCGGGCGTGCGACTGCCTCGTCGATTCGCTCCGCCACCTCGGCGTCGATCGAGTCGTAGATCGCGACGACATCGGCCGCAGCGAGCCCGACGTGTTCGACGAGAAGCCGAGCGGTGTGCAGCAGCGGGTCGTTCGCCTCGTCCGCCTCGATCCGGTCGAGCGAGAGATAGCTCGAGGCGACGTCCGCGCCGGCATGGCCGTACAGGCGGACACAGTCGAGATGGAGGAAGACCGGACGGCGCGTGGCCCGGATCCGTCGAGCGGCGCGATCGACCGCGGCGTAGGTGTCGGCGACGTCGAGGCCCGAACAGCGCACGTACTCGATGCCGGCGCGCCCGGACGTCGACGCCTCCACCCAACCGGTGGGCGTCTTGACCGAGATGCCGAGTCCGTTGTCCTCGCACACCATCAGCAGCGGCAGGGGCACACCCTGGAACGAGGTCCACCCGGCGGTGTTGAGCGCCGCCTGGGCACTTGCATGATTCAACGAGGCATCGCCGAAACTGCAGACGACGAGACCGTCGTTCGCGAGCTCCTGGTGTTCGGGACGGACGCGTTTGGCGAGGCCGATCGAGTAGGCAGCGCCGACGGCCTTCGGCAGGTGCGAGGCAATGGTGCTCGTCTGCGGCGCGATGTTGAGCGCCTTGGAGCCGAGCACCTTGTGGCGACCTCCGGAGATCGGGTCGTCGCTCGATGCGACGAAGCTCAGCAGCATGTCGACGAGCGGATCCTGTCCGGGGACCTGCTGGGCGCGAGCGATCTGGAATGCTGCGTCGCGGTAGTGCAGCAGTGCCAGATCGGTGGGCCGCAACGCTGCTGCGACCGCGGCCATGCCCTCATGGCCTGATGATCCGATCGTGTAGAAGCCCTCGCCGCGCTGCTGCAGCGTGCGGGCCCATCGGTCGAGGTGTCGACTGAGCACCTGGGCCCGGAACAGCCCGGTCAGTGCCTCGCCGCCGAGCCCTGAGTCTTCGGGGGAGAGGGTCGACGTCACCGCCGGGAAGTCGAGTTGCGCGACGCGACGTCGAAAGCTTTCGTGCACGATCTGTACCCGATCGGTCGGCGACATGCAGCGAACGTAACAGAGCCCAGATCAGTACGGATGGGGTCAGGCCCCTTTCGTAACTCTGAGCGGATTGTCACGAAAGGAGCCTGACCCCGTCCGCAACTGTGGGGTCCGCGAGACTCTGCTGATGATCGAACAGTTCATCGAGATCACCACCGCTGACAGTCCACCCGAGAAGCCGATGGTCACCTTCGTCGTGCATCCGGATTCCGGCGGGCCGCACCCGCTGGTGCTGTTCTTCATGGATGCCCCCGGCATGCGTGAAGAGATTCGCGACATGGCCCGACGTCTCGCGACGGCCGGCTACTACGTGATGGCGCCGCAGCTCTACTACCGAGAGGTCGCCGAGTACAACCTGTTCGAGACCGAGGACCGCGATCGCATGTTCGAGTTGATGATGGGTCTCAGCAACAACATGGTCGTCAGCGATTCGCGAGCGCTGATCACCCATGCCGAAGCGGATCCCGCAGCGAGCACCGACCGGGTCGGCGCGGTCGGCTATTGCATGAGCGGGCCGTTCGCCGTGTACCTGCTCGGCCAACTCCCTGCACTGGTCATGGCAGCGGCCTCGATCCATGGCGTCCGGCTCGTCGCCGACACCGAGGACTCGCCGCACCTGCAACTCGCGAACGCTCGAGGCGAGGTCTATGTCGGCGCCGCGGAGACCGACAGTTATGCACCGCCGGAGATGATCGACGCTTTCGAAAGGGCACGGATCGACGCCGGTTGTGCCGGTCGCACCGAGTGGTATCCGGGCACTGAGCACGGCTTCGCCTTCCGTGAACGTCCGCTCTACGACAAGGCGGCATCCGAACGTCACTGGGAACGGCTGCACGACCTCTTCGACCGTAACCTGCGCCTGTAGGTTCGCATGGTGCAGGTAGTCACGAAAGGGGCCTGACCCCATCCGCAACTCTGGCGCGGACTGGGATCATGCGGGAGCGATACCGTCAGGACAGTCGTCCCGCTCGACCGGCTTGTGGTGAGTCGGGTCCTGTCGAGTCGGTCCCTGTCGGGTCGTGTCAGCCGACGGCCGAGCGATGGTGGCCCGACGGAACGGGAGTGTCACCGACAGCGGTGTCGGCTCCCGAGACCGAGGCACCGTTGCTCCCGTGGCTGTGTGCAGTCGGACGTGTCGGCGGTCGGGGGATCATCGTCGGAGTCGTGCCGACGACACTCGGGCGGGTCGGCGTGATGCGCTCGGTCGGGTCGTGTCGTTCGCGCACGGGCTTGGCCCCCGGTTTGGTCGGCGCAGTGGGAGCGTTCGACGGAGCGGCTTCGGCGCCGAGATCAGCGAGCACGCCGGGCTTGTCGTCCTTGTGGGCGTACCGGTCGATGTACTTCTGCCCCGACAGTTGCGCGATCTCGAACATCACCGCGTCGGTGAAGACGCGCAGTGTGCGCGGATCGTCCGGGTCGCCGAACTCGTGGGCCCACATGGGGCGACCGAATCGTATTGTCACCGGCAACTTCGGCTTCAACAGCACCGAATCGGGTGGCTGCACGGCGAGTGTTCCCTCGTGACCGACGGGAACGATCGGAGCATTGCAGCGGATCGCCAAGCGCGCGGCACCCGTGCGTCCCTTGTGCAGGTTCTCACTGCGCGAGCGCGTGCCCTCGGGGTAGATCATGAACAGGCGGCCGTCATCGAGCACTCGCGCAGCGGTGTCGAGTGCTGCCTGGGCCGCATCGCCGCCGGTACGGTCGATCGGAATCATGCCGAGCGCCGGGAAGATGTGCTTGGTCTTCCAACTGTCCATGTATTCGCCCTTGCCGATCGCCCAGACTCGGCGAGGAAGGGCGGCGGGCACGAAGATCGAGTCGCAGAACGAGAGGTGGTTCGGTGCAATCACGGCTGGACCGTCGATCGGGATGTTGTCGCCGCCCTCGATGGTGAAGTCCCACATGCGATTCGTCGCTCGACGTATCCCGCTGAACATGATCCTGCTCAGCCGGTCGGACCCCGGCAGCTCGGGGGCAGGTTCGAACTCGAACTTCTTCCGATCGGGATCGGTGTGCTTGCCCATCAGCGCAGCGCCCGCCGGATCGGCTTGCCGTTCGGAGCGATCGGCAGGTCGTCGAGGAAGTGGTACTCCGACGGCCATTTGTATCGACTCAGGTGCTGAGCGACGTGGGCTTGCAGTTCGGCTTCGGAGGCGGTGCCGGCGACGTGTGCAACGACCATCTCACCGCTCACTTCGTGAGCCTGACCGGTCACGATCGCGCCGGTGACACCCGGATGCTTGATGAGGGCCGTCTCGACTTCGGCCGGGTACACGTTGAAGCCGGACACGATGACGACGTCCTTGATGCGGTCGACGAGGTAGAGGTAGCCGTCCTCGTCGAAGATGCCGACGTCGCCGGTCCAGAACCAGCCGTCCGAGGTGAGCACGGCGTCGGTCATCGTCGGGTCGTCGAGGTAGCCGTGGAAGACCCCGGGCCCCTTGACGACGACTTCGCCTTCGTCACCGACGTCGACCGGGGATCCGTCGTCGTCGACGAGTGCGACGGTGACGCCGTCCATCACCTTGCCGACCGAGGAGGGACGAACGTCGAATCCACGACTCCACGTGACGATCGGTGAGGTCTCGGTGAGCCCATAGCCCTGCGCCACCTCGACGCCGTACCGGTCGCGAATGGTCTCGAAGACACCCAGTGGCAGCGCCGCAGCGCCCGACCCGGCGTACCGGACGGTTTCGAGAGAGTTGTCCGGGGCGTTCGCCTTGGCCCATCGCTGCCACATCGGTGGGGCGCCCGTCAGCAGCGTGACGCGGTGCTCACGGATGAGACGGAGGCTCTCCTCGGCGTTGAACCGCCGCTGCAGGACCGTGCACGATCCGACGTACAAGCCGTACAGCAGGACGACGTTGAGGCCGAAGATGTGGGCGAAGGGCAGGCAGCCGAGCGTGACGTCATCCGGCGTGAGCGGGTCAGGACTCGCACTCATCGCATCTTGCACCCAGCGCAGATTGTGGTGACTCAGCACCGCGACCTTGGGCGTGCCGGACACGCCGCTGGTCCCCATGTAGAACGCCCGATCGTCGGGCTCGACGTCGATGATGCCGGGGTCGGCGGTCGTGACCGCGACGCTCGCCAGGGTCGTCATGTCGATCGCTTCGACGCCGATCTCGTCGTCCATGCCGATCAGGCCCTGGCTGTCGTCGCCGACGAGCATCACACGGGGGCGGACCAGTTCGACTCGCAGCCGCAACTCAGCCGGCGGACTCTGCGGGGTGACCGGCATGACGATGGCACCGAGTCCGAGTACGGCGAGTGCCCCGGTGGCGAAGTGGATCTCGTTGCCGGCCGCCAGTGCCACAGCATCACCTTTGGTGACACCCATGGCAGTGAGCTGGGATCGCAGCGCCGAGACTCGGTCGCGTAGCTCGCCGTACGTGACGGTCACGTCGCCGTCGATCAGTGCTCGTCGATCGGCGTCGTGCCCCTCGATGACCTTCGCCAAATTCATCTGACCCCCATGCCGATGCCCTGCGTTCGGCACGCGAACTTCGCGCGGCCGGATGATCAGTATGGCACGACGGAATTTTCTCGACGAATGAAACGTGAGACGATGGTGACGAAGGACACCAACCATGCTCAGGACCACCATGACCAGGACCACCATGACCACGAAACCGTCTCGAAAAAAGTCTGCCGCGATCTTCGACCTCGATCGGACGCTCATCAGTGGATCATCGTCGACGGTCTTCATGCGTCATCTCACCGAAGCGGGCATCGCATCGATCGGCAGCAACCCGCTGATCGACGTGGCCCAGTTCACCCTGAAGGCGGTGTACGACATCGCAGGGGAGTCGCGCTTGTTGATGCAGCCTGCCAAGCTCGCCGTGCGCGCCGCGGTCGGCTGGAACATGGGTGACGTCGAAGCTGCATGCGCCGAGGCGGCCAAGGAGATCGTCGAGATGGTGCAACCGTTCGCTCGTCCGTTGATCGAAGAGCATCGCGCCGAAGGCCGATTACTCGTCCTCGCGTCGACGTCGCCGCTCGCCTTCACGACGGTCCTCGCCGACGAATTGGGCTTCGACGCCGTGATCGGCACGGCGTGGGCCAACGACGGGACCGAGTACACCGGCCAACTCGACGGTCCGTTCGTGTGGGGGCCGGCCAAGGCCGATGCCGTCGAGCAGTGGGCCGAGGACAACGACGTCCGTCTCGACCGCAGCTATGCCTACAGCGACAGCTACTTCGACGCTCCGCTGCTCGACCTCGTCGGCCACCCGGTGGCCGTCAACCCGGACACGCGCCTCGCTGCCACTGCGGCACTGAAGGGCTGGCCAACGCGTCACCTCGACAAGAGCGACGGCGTCATCAAGGTTGCAGGGCGCGAGATCCAGGAGTGGACACGTCCGCTGATGCGACCGGAACTCGTGGCGCCGTACGCCGACATCACCTTCGTCGACGTCGACAAGATCCCGGCCGAGGGTCCGGCCATCATCGTGTTCAACCACCGCTCGTACTTCGACCCGACGGTGATGGGCCTGCTGTTCGCGAAAGCCGGCCGCAACCTACGCGGCCTCGGCAAGAAGGAAGTCTTCGACGTGCCGATCATCGGCCGTCTGATGCGGGGGATGGGTGGCGTTCGCGTCGAACGGTCCTCGGGATCCGACGAGCCGTTGCAGGCAGCCGCCGCTGCGCTCGAAGGCGGCGAAGTCGTGATGCTCGCCCCCGAAGGCACGATCCCGCGCGGGCCGGCGTTCTTCGACCCGGTCCTGAAGGGACGTTGGGGTGCCGCGAAGCTGGCCGCCCAGACCGGCGTGCCGGTGATCCCGGTCGGGTTGTGGGGCACGGAGAAGGTCTGGCCGCGCAGTGGCCGGCTGCCGAACATGAACCCGACGAAACGCCCGGCGGTCACTGCGACGGTCGGCGACCCGATCGTCCTCGGCCTCACCGACCCCGACGCCGACACGATCGCGATCATGGCGGCGCTCGTCGACCTGCTTCCTCCCGAAGCACGTGAGCGCCGCACTCCCACCGAGGAGGAACTGATGCGCACGTTCCCGCCCGGCTACAAGGGTGACCCCAAGGCCGAAGCCGACCGTCGCCCCGGCACCGACACCTGAACACTGCACTGCGCGGGGCACAGCGCACAGCGCACTGTGCAGGCGGCAACAAGCGGCAACCCAAAGTACGGCGACCTGAAGAACTGACGAGGGAATGAACATGGCAACCAGAGAACGAGAAGTCGACAACGCCGAGCGGATGAGTGAGCACGAAGCGCTCATGTGGAGCATCGAGAAGGACCCGTGGCTGAACCCGAGTGGTGGTTCGATCATCCTGCTCGACCAGCCGGTCGACATGAATCGGTTCCGCCAGCAGATGCGCGCTGGCATCGCGAAGACGCCGCGCCTCTACCAGCGCGCCGTGCCCGGGTTCGGCCGCATCTCCACACCGGCGTGGGTGCCCGACGCCGAGTTCGACCTCGCCGCCCATCTCCGCGAGGTCGTGTTGCCGGCTCCCGGCACCGATCGCCACCTGCTCGATCTCGCCGCGCAGCTCTACTCCGAGCCGCTCGATCGCACGCGTCCGCTCTGGCGTTTCGTCGCGATCAGTGGGCTCGAGGGTGGCCGCGGTGCCATCTGGGCGCTCATCCACCACTCGGTGAGCGACGGCATCGGGCAGATGCGGATGGCCGAGATGTATCAGCAGCTCGAACGTGATGCGCCCGACGCCGACGATGTCGACCTCGAGCAGATCATCGCGGATGCCGTCGATGCACACTCCGCCAAGGAGTCCGGCGGCAACACGGCGGAGAGCCTCGTCTCGACGATCCGCAACTCCGCCGGCCACCTGGTCCGGCGTCAGATCGGCATCGGCCGACGCGTCGCCGGGGAGGTGGCCCTCTGGCCGGCGGATCCACGCCGGATCGGCGAACGCGTCGACACGACACTCGAAACCGTCAAGGCGGCGGCCGCAGCGCTCGGTCCGAAGGGGGAGGGGTCCGCACCCGGTTCCGAGCTGTGGGCCAACAGGTCGCGCCACCGCCACCTCGAGTGGGTGCGTGTCGACGTGGAGGAACTCAAGACTGCCGGCAAGTCACTCGGCGGATCGATCAACGACGCGTTTCTCGCGGGGATGGTCGAGGCCACGCACCGCTACCACGTCGAGCACGACAGCCCGATCGAGACCACGAACACCAGCTTCGTGATGAGTACCCGATCGGACGGCAAGGCCGGCGGGAACTCGTTCACACCGGTCATGCTGACCCTGCCGGCCGGGCCATCGACGATGCAGCAGCGCGTTGCCGCCGTCGTGTCGGCGACGGAGGAGGCCAAGGGCGAAGCCAAGCGCACCGGAGGCATGACCGGCATGTCGGGCATCGCGAACCTGCTGCCGATCTCGGTGATCACGCAGGCCGCACGTTCAGCATCGCAACGCATCGACTTCGCCACCTCCAACCTGCGTGGCGCCCCGAGGCCGCTCTACTGCGGTGGCGCCAAGGTGCTCGCCACCATCGCGATGGGCCCCGTCGCAGGAACCGGTGCCAACATCACCGCGATGTCATACGACGGTTCGTTCGACATCGGCATCTTCCTCGACCCCGCAGCGATCACCGACCCCGCATCGTTCCGATCCCATGTCGAGCAGTCCTTCGCCGACCTGATCGCAGCGGCCGCCCCTGCCGGCACGTCGACAGCGAAGAAGTCGACAGCGAAGAAGTCGACGGCGAAGCGCAAGCCAGCGAAGAAGTCGACAGCCAAGAAGTCGACCATGAAGAAGTCGTCAGCCAAGACGTCCTGACGTCGGCATGGCAGACGGGCCCGAGCCGCGACCGCAGACTGGTCGCTGTCGAGGAGATCAGCGGCGTTGCTGGTCGAGCGTGGCTGATCGGCCGTCGTTCGTCTGCGCCTGGATGACGTAGAACAGTGTCTCGCGCGCCAGTCGCTGTGCCGGGTGACGCAGATCCATCCCGCCGCCGCCAGTCGCTGCGAGCAATGCTGTCGTCGCACGCTGGCCGAGCTCGAGGCATCGTGCTCGATGTGCGCTGGCGGCAGCGATCCCGGCCTCGTCGCTGTCGCGATCGAGGTCGCTGTCTCGGCCGGCGTCGGGGGCGGGGTCGCGGACGAACATGCGATGCAGCAGTGCATCGTCGGCGGCCCAACAGGCGTCGAGTTCGGATCGGAGAGATCGAGCAGTCGCGACCGCTGGGTCTGTGGCAGACCGTGCCGCGTCGTCGAGGAGGCGGATGGCGCGGTCTGCGACACCGAACACCGCCGGGCTCCCGACCGAGGCCGTGCGTCGATCTGCGGCGCGCCAGGTGTCGGCGTCCATGATCTCGATCACGTTGCTGTCGTCGACGCGGCAGTCGGTCAGTTGCAGCGACACCGTGCCGGTGGAGGACAAGATCGGTAGGGCGAGTGCTCGGGCCTCGATCCCGTCGGTTGCGTCGGCGGAGATCATCGACCAGACGATTCGACCGTCGTCGGTCTCGGCAGCGATCGCGAACACGTGGGCGATGCCCCATGACGTGGTCCACGGGGCGAATCCGTCGAGCCGCCACCCACCGTCGATGCGACGGGCGCGGACGGCCGGTGTGCCGGGGCGTCGAACGTGGGCGAATGCGACGCCTGCGATCCGGTCGCCGTCGCAGAGCGCCCGAAGGTGGGTGTTGCGCAGCGCCTCGTTGGTCGAGGACCGCAGGGTGCGTACGACGCCGTGGTGCTGCGCCCAGACGAAGAACGTCGCGCCACAACCACCGGCGATCGCGGCCATGGTGCGTCGGGCCGTCCTCGTCGTCGCGTCGGCACCGCCGCAGTCCGTGGGCCCGAGCAGGCCGAACAGGCCGGTTGCAGCGAGTGCTTCGAAGTGGCCGTGCGGAATGACGCCGACGATGTCGACCTGCTCGGCAACCGGAGCCAGGACCGAGTCAGCGAACGCTGCACCGCCGAGAACTGAACCATCGAGAGCTGGATCGCCGGGAGATGCCCCGCCGTCGGTGGTGCTCAGGGGCGCTTGATCCACTTGGACGTCTCGGAGATGTCCTCGACGGGGAGACCCGCATCGACCCAACCGGTGAACCCGGTCTCGATGTGGGCGACGTTGGTGAAGCCGATCTCCTGGATCACCTGCGCGGCGAGGGCGGATCGCCAGCCGCTGGCGCAGTGGAAGATGTAGCGACCATCGGGCTGATAGCGCTCCTGGTGGTACGGGCTCTCCGGGTCGAACCAGAACTCCAACATGCCTCGAGGTGCCGACACCGAGCCAGGGATCACACCCTTCTCGACACGTTCACGCATGTCACGGATGTCGACGATCATCGCGGTGCCGGCGGCGGCTTCGGCCTGGGCCTCCTCGGCGGAGAGCTCTTGGATCTCGGCCTTTGCCTCGGCGACCAGGTCGTGCACGGTGCGTCTCGTCATGATCCCGACACTACGAAGTCTGCGGCGTGAGCGATCAGTCGGCGCTCAGCTGTCCGTCAGCCGACCGTGGACCAGGTCGCGCTGGTCAGGGGTGAGCGGGCGGTTGGTCGTGACGGTCACGGTGGTGACGCCGGTGGGATGGAGTTGCGTCGCCAGCTCGGGAAGGAACACCACGCCGGTGAGACCGACGTCGTTCGTCGCCTGGGCGAGGCGTTGGAGGGCAGATTCCTCGACGTCCTCCCACTGTGCTGTCGGGATCTGGATGTCAGCCGTCGATGCGATCTGTGAGGAGTTCCTGACCGTTTCGATGGCGCCGTGGCCTGCGTGCCACGTTGCGCCGTCGTCGGTTCGGAGGCGGATCGATGTGGCGCCCATCAGGTCGACGGTGCCGCTCACCTCGTTGCCGCCGACGGTGAGGACGACGACATCGCCGACGGCATAGCGGTCTTCGAGCAGTGCCATCGTGCCGGACAGCAGGTTGCGGATGATCTCCTGGCCCGAGAGTGCGAGTGCCAGGCCGACGAACCCGGCGCTGGAGATCGCATAGGCCGGATTGACACCGAGAATCTGCAGCCCGACGAGAATCGTTCCGACCGCGATCACCATCGAGGAGAAGTGTGCGAGCATGCGTGCAGCGGCATCGGCGCGCTGACGTTTGCGGACATCGACGTCGTGGCCGAGGTCGTCGAGACGGCCGAGTCGGCTGCGCCAGGTGCCTGGACGGACCGCTGCACGGCGCACGGCGCGGCGTGTGCACATCTGGATCGCTCGCCGGGTGAGCAACGCAAGGGTGACCGCAGCGAGCAACAGGATCACCAGTTCAGCGGCTAAGAGCATCGAATTCATATCAAGTGAATATACTTCACAATCTATGGATCACCACGTCAAGATGCGGTCAACGTCGTGAGGCAGGATCTCGGCCAACCCCGTTCGGGCGACGAGACCTGCCACACTCGACTCATGGACAACGACCCGCACACCACGCCCGTCGCCGTCGGCTGGCGTGAATGGGTCGGTCTGCCCGAGTGGGGCGTCGATGCGATGAAGGCGAAGATCGACACCGGAGCGCGAACCTCAGCACTGCATGCCTTCGACCTCGAACTCTTCGATCGCGACGACGCTGAATGGGTCCGCTTCGGCGTGCACCCCTGGCAGAAGTCCGACAGCGACCCGATCATCGTCGAGACCCTCCGGCTCGACCACCGCACGATCACCAGTTCCTCGGGGACTCGTTCGCAGCGGCCAGTCGTCGCCTCGGCGATGCGGCTCGGTGGCCGCGAGATCACCGCAGAGATCACCCTCACTCGGCGCGACGAGATGGGCTTCCGCATGCTGGTCGGCCGGGAAGCACTTGCGCAGGGGTTCACGGTCAACCCGGCGGCGTCGTACCTCGGTGGTAGGCCGTCGAAGTCCGTCCGTCGCCGCAACCGGGGTCGAGCATGAACACTCCGAAGACGCCGCAACGGCGCACCCCTCGCCGCCCGTCGTTCAAGATCGGCGATCTCGACGTCGCTCCGGGGCGCTCGGGTACCGGCGAGTTGCCGGTCTCTCGACTGGTCACCGGCACGCACATCTCGCTGCCGCTGCGGGTGTTGCACGGTGCGCACGACGGCCCGACGGTGTGGCTGAGCGCGGCCGTGCACGGCGACGAAGTCGCAGGTGTCGAGATCATCCGACGTGCCCTCGAATCCATCGACCCGAGAACGCTGAGCGGCTCGATCCTCGCCGTCCCCATCGTCAACGTCCACGGCTTCCTCAGCGGTGATCGCTACCTGCCCGACCGACGCGACCTCAACCGATCCTTCCCGGGTTCGGCGACCGGTTCACTTGCGGGGCGTATCGCCAACCTCTTCATGACCCAGGTGGTCGAGCGTTCTGACGTCGGCATCGACCTGCACACCGGATCCGACCACCGCACGAACCTCCCGCAGGTCCGAGCCGACCTCGACGACCCGACGACGCGTGAGCTCGCCGAAGCCTTCGGTGCGCCGTTCATGCTGCACGCCAAACTCCGCGACGGTTCGATGCGCGCCGCAGCGACAGCCGCCGGCTCCACCGTGCTGCTGTTCGAGGGGGGCGAAGCGTGGCGACTCGACGAGTACGCCGTCTCGGTTGGTGTACGCGGCATCGGCCGGGTACTCCGGCAACTCGGCATGACCGACGACGACCTGCCAGAACTGCCGATCGCGATCGAGAGTCGCACCAGCGGTTGGATGCGGGCCCGCCGAAGTGGCATCGCCTCGATGCACGTCGCCCTCGGTGACCGCGTCGAAAAGGGTGCCACCCTCGCCACGATCTATGACTCGGTGGGCGTCCGAGTCAGCTCGATGAAGGCGACGCGTACCGGTCTCGTCATCGGCCACTCCCACCAACCACTCGTCAATCAAGGCGATGCCATCGTGCACATCGCCGACATCGGAGTCGACCAGCTCCCGAAGAATCACCGTTCCCGACGTAACAGCAAGGATTTCTCATGAAGCTCGCCATCCTCTCCCGCTCTCCCAACGCGTACAGCACGGCTCGCCTGAAGACCGCAGCCCTCGAGCGTGGACACGACTGCAAGGTGCTCAACACGCTGCGCTTCGCGATCGACCTGTCGGGGCACAACGAACCTGATCTGCAGTTCCGTGGCAAGCAGCTCAGTGACTACGACGCCGTGTTGCCACGGATCGGGGCCTCGATCACGTACTACGGCACAGCCGTCGTGCGGCAGTTCGAACAGATGGACGTGTACACGCCGAACACGGCGAACGGCATCGCCAACTCTCGCGACAAGTTGCGGGCCACCCAGATTCTCAGCCGGCACGCGATCGGAATGCCGGCGACCTCCTTCGTCCGCGACAAGGCCGACGTGCTGCAGGCAATCGAGCTGGTCGGTGGAGCTCCGGTCGTGATCAAGCTGCTCGAAGGAACACAGGGCATCGGCGTGATCCTCGCTCCGGACACGAGCGTGGCCGAGGGGATCATCGAGACGTTGCAGTCGACGAAGCAGAACGTGCTGATCCAGCAGTTCATCGCGGAGTCGAAGGGCCGAGACATCCGTGCGCTCGTGGTCGGTGATCGTGTCGTCGGCGCCATGCGACGCACTGCACAGGGAGAGGAGTTCCGCTCGAACGTGCACCGCGGCGGGTCGGTCGAAGCCGTGCAGTTGGACGAGGAGTACGAGCGCACAGCGGTGCGTGCGGCCCAGATCATGGGCTTGCGGGTCGCCGGTGTCGACATGCTCGAAGGAAACGACGGGCCACTCGTGATGGAGGTCAACTCGTCGCCGGGCCTCGAGGGCATCGAGCGGGCCACCGAGCTGGACATCGCCGGCGCGATCATCGACCACATCGCCAACCAGGTGGCCTTCCCCGAGCTCGACGTCCGTCAGCGGTTGACGGTCAGCACCGGGTATGGCGTCGCCGAGATCCACGTCCCCGAGGGCTCGGAGTACGTCGGCCAGACCATCGCCGATTCCGGTCTGCGTGAGCGTGACATCACCGTGCTGACCCTGCACCGCAACAACGTCGTGATCCCGAACCCGAAGGTCAGCCGGGAACTGGAAGCCGACGATCGTCTGCTCTGCTTCGGCAAGCTCGAAGAGATGCGCGGGATGATCCCGACCCGTCGCAAGCGTCGGGCCAAGATCCGCAAGCTTCCCGACGAGCCGCTGCCCGACACCGTCTGAACTCGAGGATCCCCGCCGTCAGTCGATGTCGCACGCGACCACGGCGCTGAACGACACCTCGTCGGAACCGTTCGGCCAGGTCTCGATCGTCAGGCAGCGGTCGGAGAGGTGGGCGACGGCGAGGTCTGAGCGCATGCCGATGCGACCAGGAGAATGGCAGCGGTGATGGTCACGGTGCGGGTGCGGGTGCGGGTGCGGGTGGTCATGCACATCCAGAGAGCGGTCGGACCCTCGGCTTGCAGTTTTCGCGTCGGCGCCGTCGTCAGCGCAGCTCGTGCCGTGTCAGCAAACGATCGGGGCGTCCCGGATCAGGACGCTGTGGACGCCCGGACCAGGCCAAACGGTGCGCTCGCCGGAACTCAAAACAGCACCGAGACCGCTCGTAGCGGCACCTCGGCGCTCGGCTGACCGCTCGAGATCGTGCGTTACGAACCCGGGTCAGGCGTTGGGATCTTGCAGGCTGGCTGGGATGCCTTGGCTGGTGTGAAGGAGTCGCCAGACGTCGACTGAAGTTTCGCGCTCCAAGTAGAACATCACGTACGGAAATCTGCCGGCTGCCACGACCCGGAGGTCCGGCACAGCGAGTTCGTACGCGAACCGGAGCGATCCGAGCCGAGGATTTCGACCGGCTTCGCCGCCAAGATTTCACGCCTCTGTCGAGATGCGCTGACGCAGCGCGTCGAAGAAGTCAGCGTCGGCGACGACACCCGGGCCGGAGTTCGCACCTTCGAGGACGAGGTCGCGGAGGTGACTTCGTTCGCGATCGCGTCGGATCAGATCGCGGACGTACTCGCTGGTGTCCAGTCATGCCGGAGACGCTCAGCAGCCCCCGAGGGAGCATCGTTTTGCGGTTTCCAACGCGATGGCCCCGGATGAGATCCACTTCCCAACCGATGGTGTCACAGCGACCGAGGCTGGCGACGCATCCGACGCGCCTGCCCCATTCGTCGCCACAACGCTGAACGTGTAGGACGTCCCGTTCATCAGGCCGGTCACTGTGCACGACAACGCACCGGTATTCGCACACGACTCACCGCCCGGATCAGCCGCCACCGAGTACCCAGTGATCGGCGATCCACCATCGAACCCAGGAGCCGACCACGACACGACGACCTCAGAGTCACCAGACACACCCGTCGCCGAAGTCGGAGCGCCAGGAACCGTCGCCGGCGTCACAGCACCCGATGCTGCCGACGCCTCCGAAGTTCCAGCAGCGTTGGTTGCCGACACCGTGAACGTGTAGGACGTCCCGTTCATCAACCCGGCCACCGTGCAGGTGGGTGCGCCGGTGGTCGTGCATGTTTCGGCATCAGGATCAGAGGCGACGGTGTAGCCGGTGATCGCTGACCCACCGTTACTTGTCGGGGCAACCCAAACCACCGTTGCTGCACCATTACTGGCGGTCGTGGTGACTATGGCTGGTAAACCAGGGATCGTCCGGGGAACCACCGCATCCGAAACAATGGGAGCAGTCGACGAACCGGCGGTGTTCGCAGCAGTGACCTCGAACCAGTAACTGGTGCCGTTGGTCAACCCGGTCACGGTGCAGGTGAGTGCGCCGGTGGTCGTGCACGTCTTCGCCCCAGGCGTCGAGGTGACGGTGTACGCAGTGATCGCTGACCCACCGTCTGCGGTTGGCGCATCCCATGACACGGTGACCTCGCTGTTGCCGGCAAGACCGGTGACTGTGGTGGGTCTACCGGGGACCGTCCAGGGAACCGGCAGCGGGGTCGGATTCGCAGTGGACGTGCCGCTGTTGGTGCTGTTCCCCAACTGCCCGTACTCGTTGCTGCCCCAGCAGGTGAGATCACCAGTGTTGAGCACCGCACACGTATGGGAGGCGCCGGCGGTCACTGCCGTCGCCGTCGTGCCCGTAGGCAACACCACTGACAATGGGGTCGGATTCGCGTCGATCCCGCCACTGTTGGTGCTGTTCCCCAACTGCCCAGAGTAGTTGTAGCCCCAGCAGGTGACAGCACCCGTGTTGAGTACCGCACACGTATGGTTGTCCCCCGCGATCAATGCTGTAGCGGTCGCGCCAGGAGGCAGCACCACCGGCAACGGGTCCGGATTCGCAGTGGACGTGGCACTGTTGGTGCTGTTCCCCAACTGCCCAGAGTAGTTGTAGCCCCAGCAGGTGACAGCACCCGTGTTGAGCAGCGCACACGTATGGCGATAGCCGGCGGTCACTGCTGTAGCGGTAGCGCCAGCAGGCAATACCACCGGTAACGGGTCCGGATTCGCAGTGGACGTGCCGCTGTTGGTGCTGTTCCCCAACTGCCCGAAGTCGTTGTTGCCCCAGCAGGTGACAGCACCCGTGTTGAGTACCGCACACGTATGGAAAACTCCAGCGGTCAATGCTGTTGGGGTCGTTCCATCTGGCAACACCACCAGGAATGCGATCGGATTGAAGCCACCGGTGTTGCTGGTGTCGTTCCCCAACTGCCCGTACTCGTTGTGGCCCCAGCAGGTGACATCACCAGTGTCGAGCACCGCACACGTATGGTTGGAGCCGGCGGTCACTGCTGTTGCGGTCACGCCCTCGGACAACACCACCGGCAACGGGTCCGGATTCGCAGTGTTTGTGTCAGTGTTCGTGTCATTCCCCAACTGCCCGTACTCGTTGTGGCCCCAGCAAGTGACATCACCAGTGTTGAGCACCGCACACGTATGGCCCCATCCGGCGGTCACTGCGGTCGCGGTCGCGCCGGTCGGCAACACCACCGGCAACGCGTCCGGATTCGCATTGAGCGAGCCACTGTTGGTGCTGCTCCCCAACTGCCCGAAGGGGTTCCAGCCCCAGCAGGTGAGATCACCCGTGTTGAGCACCACACACGTATGGAAACCGCCGGCGGTCACTGCGGTCGCGGTAGCGCCGGCAGGCAAAACCACCGGTAGCGGGTCCGGATTCGCAGTGGATTGGCCACTGTTGGTGTTGTTCCCCAACTGCCCGTAGTCATTACGGCCCCAGCAGGTGACGGCACCCGTGTTGAGCACCGCACAGGTGTGGCGATGGCCGGCGTTCAGCGCTGTTGCGGTCGTGCCCGTCGGCAACACCACCGGCGTCGGGGTCGGGTTCGCCGTGTCCGTGCCACTGTTGGTGTTGTTCCCCAACTGCCCGTAGATGTTGCGGCCCCAGCAGTAGGCGGCACCCGTGTTGAGCACGGCACACGTGTGGCCATAGCCGGCGGTCACTGCTGTTGCGGTCGTGCCAGTCGGCAACTCCACCGGCACCGGGTCCCAACTCAGGGACATTTCTCTGCTGTTTCCCAACTGCCCGTATTCGTTCCAGCCCCAGCAGGAGACGGCACCCGTGTTGAGCACCGCACACGTATGGCGATCGCCGGCGGTCAGGGCTGTCGCGGTCGTGCCAGCAGGCAACTCGACCAGCGACGGGTCCGGATTTTCACTCGATAAGCCGCTGAATCCCAACTGCGCGTAGCTGTTGTTGCCCCAGCAGGTCACATCACCAGTGTTGAGCACCGCACACGTGTGGTTGTCGCCGGCGGTCAACGCTGTCGCGGTCGTGCCCGTCGGCAACTCCACCAGCGTTGGGGTCGGATTCGCCGTGTCCGTGCCACTGTTGGTGTTGTTCCCCAACTGCCCGTAGAAGTTGCGGCCCCAGCAGGTGACAGCGCCAGCGTTGAGCAACGCACACGTATGGCCACCGCCGGCGGCGACCAGCGGATCCGTCATACCGTTGACCGTCGAGATCGCCTCACTGTTCGTCCCGGCCGGCGCGACTTGGGGCACCAGCACCGTGGCGGACACCACAAGCGACGCTGTGATCACCGTCCTCGCAACAGTGCAACCCAAAAACGGGCGACGGGGACGAGCAAGAAACTTCAACATGACTGGGGACGCTTTCCGATAAGGAAGTGCACCAATGCCCAGGCACGCTCGGTGAGCGTAACACAGCCCACTCCGCTCCCCTTTCCTCGGCGGAGACCAGAGCACTGCCAACACGCTGCCCAACAGCGATCAGCGTCACAGCAGCACGAACGACACCCACATGTCATGCGAAGTGTGTGACCTCCGACTGGTGATTTGGTAGCGCATGTTCACGCTTCGGCGAGCTGCTGAGACGTGCGCCGCACGCGACGGTCGGTGACGATGAGTTCACGGTCGGTCACTCAGGTTCCCACCTCGCCCAGCCACTCCACAGCGCCCGCCCCAAGTGTCACTTCGAACCACTCAGATCGGCATGTCCGATCAGGCGGGCCCGCTCAGATTGCGCTGCCCGAGTGCTCGTTTCCGCGGCCGTAATCCAGTCATCTTCCGATCAGGTCCAGCCCCGCTCCGGTTTCAACGGCGAACGACCGTTCAGAGCCGATCGTGTGTGGTTCGTCCGCACGAGTCGAGCGCATCGCCTTGAGGTAGTTGACGAGCGCAAAGACGCCAACGGCGACCGTTCCAAAGAGGAGGTTCTGACCGACCGCTGTCCAGAACGACACGTTACGAAGATCATGTCGAGGCCGGTGACGGCGGGGGCGAACCAGCCGAGCGCAAGGTGTCCGCAAGGAGTTCGAGCCCGGCGATGGCGAAGGCGACCATGTTCCCCGCTCGGTCGTCGTCACCGGTGAGAACATGACGTGTCGCCTCGGTCGGCCCAGCGACCCCGACCCACGCGTGGCCGGCTGGGTCGCCGTACGGGTTGCCCGACGGCCCGGTCGCTCCGCCTTCGCCGATGGCCCACGTCGTGCACATGTGTGCTCGGGCCGCCCGAGCGAGGTGGAGCACCCACGGCTCGGACGCCCCGCGCAGTCGGTCGGGACGATCGACCTTGCCGGTCAACATCCCGTCGAGCGCACCCTTCGTGTAGATCACACTGCCGCCGACGAAGTACGCCGAGGCGCCGGGCACGGCGAGGAGCGCTGTCGACATCAGGCCGCCGCAACTTCCCTCGGCGGTCGACACCGTCTCGCCGCGTTCGCGCAGCAGCGCACCACACGTGGCCCCGGCATCGAGCAGTTGGCTCGGCAGCACGCTGCTCACGCCTTCATCGCTCCGTCGACGACGAACTCGTGGCCACTGCAGTACGAGGATTCCTCGGACGCGAGGAACAGCACGACGTTCGCGACCTCGTCAGCCGATGCTGTGCGTCCCATCGGGATGGACTCCGTGATGCGGGGCAGGTTGCCGCCGAACTCGCGCAGCATGTCGGTGTCGATGATGCCGGGGTGGACCGAGTTGACCCGCACGCCCTGCGCGGCGAACTCGAGTGCCGCCGACTTGCTCATCCCGCGTACCGCCCACTTGGACGCCGCATAGGCATGAGCCCGTCCGACACCACCGAGACCGGCGATCGAGGAGATGTTGATGATGCTGCCCGAGCCCTGCTCGCACATCACCCGGCCCACGTCACGGATGCCGAGGAAGACGCCCGTCTGGTTGATGGCGATCATCTGGTTCCACGCATCGAGCGTCGTCTCGAGCGCCGGGGTCATCGAGAAGATGCCGGCGTTGTTGACGAGTACGTCGATCCGGCCGTGTGACTCGACGATGCCGGCGACGACCGCAGCCCACTCCTCCTCGCTCGTCACGTCGTGGTGCAGGAACGTGACCGCATCACCGAGTTCGGAGGCCGCGGCGCTCCCGACGTCGTCGAGGACGTCGGTGATGTAGACCGTTGCGCCCTCGGCTGCGAAACGTTCGGCCTCCTGCCGACCCTGTCCGCGGGCACCGCCCGTGATGAGCGCGACCTTGCCTTCCAACCTGCCGGCGTGGCCGCTCATGATCCGGCCTGCGCGACGCGACGCTTCTCACCGGCAGCTCGAAGTGCCTCGATGTTGTGTTCGCCGACTTCCATGAATGCTGTTCTCCAATCATCGGTGCCCCAACGCACAGGCGCTTGGACGGTGGTACGTGGGGCGATCGCGGAGGCGACGACATCGAGGGCCAGTGAGGCGATCGAGCGCTGCATCTCACGGTCACCCGGCTTGCCTGCCGGATTTCCGAGGGGGAAGTCGACGAAGAGCATGCGTGCCACACCGCACTCCTCGACGATGTCGCGGGCGCTGCCGACGACGATGGTGGCGATGCCCTGTGCTTCGAGTGCTCGTGCAACCAGACTCACGGTCTGGTGACACACCGGTCAAAGCGGAACGAGCAGCGCGATGTCGACACCGTCCTCGTCGCACCATCCGGCGATCGCCTCGGCATCGAGTCCGGTCTTGCGTTGGCTGTACTCGGTCGGGACCCCGAAGAAGCGGTGGTTGAGCGAGCCGATCGTGCCGTCGTCGACCAGCGACTGAAGTGCGCGGAGCGGGAGGAAACTCTCGGTGTCGTCGGTGTTCGTGGCCTGCTTGTCCCAGGACAGGTCGTCGGTGAACATGGCGTCCGGCACCTCGCTCACGGGGTGGTGGTACACCTCCTTGCCGGTCGCCGGTGCTCCGTGCGCAGAGTCGTGGTGATGCAGGAACGTGGTGGTCACGGCGGCCACGTTGCAGTCGGCGAGCGGTTTGGTCAGTGGAGCGAACGGAACCTCGTCATGTGCAGCCCAGCGATACGGCTGGTCGTACCCCGAGGCGGCGTAGTAGTCCCGAGACTTGTCGATGTAGCTGACATAGCTGCGGTGGGTGATCTGTCGGTCGGCTCGTGCTGCCATGAACCGACGGTATCCCTCGGGGGGTCGGGCATACGACCCAGGGGTTGCGTGTGCGAGAATGCCGCCCGGCCCGACGAAGCGGGTCAGCAAGGATGGCAGTGAAGTGAAGAAGCGAATTGCAGATGTGCTCCTCAAGTTGACCCGCTGGACGGCGGTCGGCCCGGCGCCCGAAGCGGACAAGTACGTCCTGCTGTGTGCGCCGCACACGACCAACTGGGACCTGCCTGCCCTGCTGATGGCCACCTGGAGCCAGGGCGCAGGGGCCAGCTTTCTGGCCAAGCACCAGCTGTTCCGCGGCCCGATGAACTGGTTCATGCGTTCCCTCGGCGGGGTCCCGGTCAAGCGCGACGGCAAGAACGGCATGGTCGCTTCGCTGACCAAGGAGTTCGCCGCTGCCGACAGCCTGGCGCTCGCCATCCCGGCAGCGGGCACCCGTGCGGGCACCGACCACTGGAAGTCCGGCTTCTATCGGTTGGCACTCGCAGCTGACGTGCCCATCGCCTGCGCATTCGTCGACTACTCGACGCGCACGCTCGGGTACGGACCGGTGATGACGCCGACCGGCGACGTCGAGGCCGACCTGGACTTCTTCCGGGCGTTCTACGAGGACAAGCAGGGTAAATTCCCCGCGAACAAGAGCGAGATCCGCTTCCGCGACTCCTGACGTTCACGTTGTGCCAGGCACAACGTGAACGCTTGCGTGAGCAGACTCGCGACGATCCACCGAATCGAATGGAAACCATGTACGAATCACTGAACAACAAGGTCGTCCTCGTCACCGGCGGAGCCGGCGGCATCGGCCGCTCGATCGCCCAACGATTCGCCAGCCAGGGCTGCAAGGTCGTGGTCAACGACGTCGACGCAGACGCCGCAGCTGCGGTCGCGACGGCGATCAATGACGACGGCGGGACTGCGGTCGTCGCCGTTGCCGACGTGTCCGACAGTGCCCAAGTCGCGGCGATGTTCGACATCCTCGTCGCCGAGTACGGCCACATCGACGTGCTGGTCAACAACGCCGGGCTCGTCTCGCCGATGCTCCACTTCTTCGACGCCGACGAAGCCTGGTGGCGCAAGATCATCGACGTGAACCTCACCGGTCACTTCCTCTGTTCGCACGTCGCGGCGCGGATGATGGCCAAGAACGGTGGTGGCTGCATCATCAACATGAGTTCCGGAGGCGCCACCCGTGCACATCGGGCGTTCACCGCCTACGACGCGACCAAGGGTGGCATCGAAGCACTGACCCGGGCAATGGCGCTCGACCTCGGCCCCTACGGCATCCGGGTCAACGCACTGATGCCTGGCTCGATCGACACGAGCGGGCTCAGCCTGGAGGACCGGAAACTGCGGGGCGAGAACGTGCCGCTCGGCCGGATCGGCGAACCGATCGACATGACCGGCGCCGCACTCTTCCTCGCCTCCGACGACGCGTCCTACATCACCGGTGACATCATCAAGATCGACGGCGGGATGCTTGCCCAGCAGCGCTCGGCAACCGTCGACATCAAGCCGCCATCAGACTTCCCGAAGATCGAAGATCTCTGAAGCGCATGCGATGAGCGGACCGGCGAAGCACTACGACGTCGTCTGTGTCGGCGGGGCGATGACGGGGAGCTCTGCGGCGTACTTCCTGTCCGAGAACTCCGACTTCGACGGCTCGGTGCTCGTGGTCGAACCCGACTGGACCTACGACCGTGCCAACACGACACGAGCCCAGAACAGCATCCGCGCGCAGTTCACCAACCCGCTCAACATCGCGCTCAGCCAGTTCGGCATGGACTTCATCGCCGACTTCCACGAGAACGTCCAAGTCGGCGGTGAGTCCCCGGAGATCAATTTCCGGGGTACCGGCTACCTGTTCATCGCTGACACCGAGGCGGCCTACGAGCAGCTCGAACGCGAATCGCACGACCAACTCGCGATGGGCGCGGAGGTCGAGATGCTGCGGCCTGCCCAGATCGCCGAGCGCTACCCGTACATGAACCCCGACGAGCTGGTCGGTGCCCGCGTCGGCGGCCTGCGGGAGGGCTCGTTCGACGGCTGGGCCTTCTTCCAGGGGCTGCGCCAGCGAGCGATCCACAACGGCGTGACCTACCTCAAGGACCGTGTCACCGATGTGACCGTCACCGGCGGCCGCGTCGCCGATGTCCGACTCGAGTCGGGTGCAACGGTCGGGTGCTCCCACGTGATCAACGCCGCCGGATGCCGGGCGCGCGACATCGCCGCCCTGGTCGGACTCGACCTGCCCATCGAACCGCGGGCGCGCACGAGCTTCGTGTTCGGCTGCCGCACGCCGATCGACCACGTCGTACCCTTGACCGTGACCCCGTTCGGGGTGCACTTCCGCCGTGAGCAGGAGTACTTCATGACCGGCACGGTGCCCATCGTCGACACGGCGATCGACGCCGGCGACTTCGAGATCCGTCACGACGAGTTCGAAGAGCAGATCTGGCCCGTCATCGCGAAGTACGTCCCGCAGTTCGACCAGGTCGGCGTCGTGACGTCCTGGGGCGGTCAGTACGACTACAACACCATGGACCACAACCTGATCATCGGGCCGGGGAGCGAGATCGAGAATTTCCACTTCGCCAACGGCTTCTCCGGTCACGGCCTGCAACAGGGTCCGGCCGTCGGTCGTGCGTTGAGCGAGCTGATCGTGCACGGCGAGTTCCGCACGATCGATCTCTCGCCGCTCGGATATTCCCGGATCGAACGCGACGAACCAATCATCGAGCACGCCATCATCTGATGGTGCAGCTCAGGACCTCGACGAGATGACGACCACCCAGATGATGGCAACCAGATGATGGCAACCAGATGATGGCAACCAGATGATGGCAACCAGATGATGGCGACTCGGCGACTGGCGATCGGCGGTGTCATCGGACCCGTCAGCTTCATCGGTGCATGGGTGGTCGGAGCGTTGACGACGTCCGTCGACTACTCGATGATCGACGATGCGATCAGTCGGCTCGCCGCGGTCGGCGCAGACAGCCGAGCGTTGATGACCACGGGGTTCGTCACCTTCGGTGTCGCGTTGCCGGTGTTCGGATCGGCCATGCGACGCCACGTCGCGGGGTCCGGCTGGATCGCTGCAGTCACCACGGGGATTGCCACGCTCGCCGTCGCTGCCACGCCACTCGATCGTTCGTCCACGGTCGACACGCTGCACGGCGTGTTCGCAACAGTGGGCTACATCTCCCTGATCGCCGTACCGCTGCTGTCGTTCGGCCCGCTGCGCACCGACGGTCACGATCGTCTCGCTCTGGCGGGAGCGTTGGCCGCCACCGTGTCGACAGCGTCGCTCGTGCTGTCGTCGACGGGGTTGCCGACCGGGTTCTTTCAGCGGCTCGGCCTCACCGCCACCGACCTCTGGATCATCACGCTCGCCATCTCGATCGCCACAGGCCGCGTCACCCAGTCTCATCGGGGTCAGGCATCTTTCTGACTGGCCGTGTCGACTTCGTACATCTGGGCACACTCGAACTGATCATCACCTGAGACGACCCGCGTTACTTCGGCGCGTTACTTCGGGGTCGGGAGCACCAGTAACTCGTGTCATCCGTTACTCCGGGTCCCGACCCCGAAGTAACACCGAGCCTGAAGCAACTCATCGAACGACAACGAACGGGAGACATTGATGCAGACGCAACTCTTCATCGCAGGACAGTGGCGTGACGGATCGGATGGCACCTCGATCGCTGTGACCGATCCAGCGACCGGTGAGCACTTCGCAGATGTGGCGTCCGCGACGCCCGTCGATGCGACCGCAGCGTGCGAGGCGGCTCACCACGCACAGGTCGCCTGGGCACAAACGGCGCCTCGCGAACGAGCCGAAGTGCTCCGTCGAGCGTGGGAGCTCATGATGGAGCACCAGGACGAGCTCGCCGAACTGATCGTCCGCGAGCAGGGCAAACCCCTGGCCGATGCGACCGGCGAAGTCGCCTACGCGGCCGAGTTCTTCCGCTGGAACTCCGAAGAAGCCGCTCGGATCAGGGGAACCCTTGCGACGGCGCCGTCCGGTACGAACCGGATCATCGTTCGTCACCCCCCGGTCGGCGTCGTCGTGATCATCACCCCGTGGAACTTCCCAGCGGCCATGATCACCCGCAAGCTCGCTCCGGCACTGGCGGCTGGCAATGGAGCCGTGATCAAACCGCCGGCCGAGACGCCGCTCACCGCACTGCGCATCGCCGAACTGCTCGACGAGGCGGGCGTTCCTGATGGACTCGTCAACGTGACGCCGACCAACGACTCCCAGGCCTGGTTCGATGCCGCCGTCGATCACCCGGCGACGCGCATGGTCTCGTTCACCGGCTCGACGGCCGTGGGCCAGAAACTCTTGAAGCGCAGCGCCGATCGAGTGCTCAAGACCGTCATGGAACTCGGTGGCAACGCGCCGTTCATCGTGTTCGACGATGCCGACATCGACGCAGCAATCGACGGCGCGATGACCGCCAAGATGCGGCACTCGGCAGAAACATGCACGGCTGCCAATCGGTTCTTCGTCCACGCCGACGTCGCCGACGAGTTCACCGAGAAACTGGCGGCTGCCATGGCCGCGGTGGTCGTCGGCAACGGCATGGACGCCGACACCCAGTGCGGGCCACTCATCCACGACGAGCAACTCGACAAGGTCGCCGGACTCGTGCGCGACGCGGTGGCCGCCGGTGCTGAGATCGTGACGGGTGGTGAACGCCTCGATCGGCCGGGCAGCTTCTACGCGCCGACCGTGCTGAAGAACGTCGCACCCGACTCACCGATCACACGTGAGGAGATCTTCGGTCCGGTCGCACCGATCATCACCTTCACCGACACCGACGAGATGATCGACCAGGCGAACGACACCGAGATGGGCCTGATCGGTTACGTCTTCACCCAGGACCTGGCCCGGGGCCTGGCGGTCAGTGAACGGATCCAGGCCGGGATGATCGGTCTGAACAAGGGTGCTGTCTCGGATCCGGCGGCACCGTTCGGCGGCATGAAGCAATCGGGGCTCGGTCGGGAAGGCTCGACCGAGGGCATCTACGAGTTCTGCGAGACGCAGTACATCGCCACCAGTTGGTGACCTGATCGTGCGCGAACCGTCAGACGCACGGCGTGCAGTCAGCCGATGTCATCGCGCCATCCGTGCAACGGAGCGAAGCCGACGAGGCGCTTGGCCTTGTCGTTGGCATAGAAGGTCTCGAAGCGACCGAGCTCGCGGTGATGGGGGACACCGGCGTAGAAACGCTCGGCGATCTCAGCGCTCGTGAGACCGACCGAGGTGTCGTCGTTGGACACGTTGAACACCTGATAGCCGAGGCCGTCGGTGCGGAGGCAACAGTCGACCATGTGCCCGAGGTCGCGGGCGTCGATGTAGGCAAAGGTGTTCCGTCGTCGCAGCGCAGGGTCGGCGACGTACGCCGGGAAGTCGGTGTCGTACTCGTGCGGTTCGATCACGTTGTTGATCCGCAGTCCGTACACGTCGATGCCCGAGCGCGCCTGGAATGATCGAGCGGTGGCCTCGTTCACGACCTTCGACATCGCATAGCTGTCTTCGGGAATCGTGGGGTGCTCCTCGTCGACCGGCAGATACTCGGGCAGCACCTCGCCGTCAGCGAAGCAGATCCCGTAGGTCGTTTCTGAGCTCGCGAAGATCACCTTGGGGACCCCGAGCTTCACGGCGGCTTCGAGGACGTTGTACGTACTGAGTGCGTTGATCCGGAACGTCTCGTTGTCGGGCCGGACGAGGATGGCCGGGATTGCAGCGAAGTGGACGACGGCGTCGTAGCGCGGGACCCCGGTGCCCGATTCGAGTTCGTCGAATCCGGCGTAGGAGGACAACGCATTGAAGACCTGGCCGGCGTCGGTGAGGTCGATGCGTAGATCGGTGACGTCGGGATGTCCGAGTGGGACGAGATCGCCGTTGACCACACGATGTCCCTGTTCGACGAGATGTCGGATCGCGTGACGGCCGGCCTTACCACTGCCACCGGTGAAGAAGACTCGCATGATGTGATCGTAGGGACATCCCTCCCGTTCCGACAGGTCGCCGACGCCATCGAAGTGTCAGATAGCAATGGTGCGGTGAATGACATCGAGTTGTTGCAAGCAGCGGCGCGGTTCGCCATCGGGTACGTCGAGAAATCCGGCGACCGGGACGCGTCGCCGACCCCCGAGGCACTTGCCGCGCTGGATGCATTCGATGAGGTACTGCCCGAGGAGCCGACCGATCCGGCTGAGGCGTTGCGAATGCTCGACGAGGTGGCCGGGCCGGCGACGATGGCATCGACCGGGCCGAACTACTACGGCTTCGTCCAGGGCGGGACATTCCCGGTAGCGCTGGGGGCGGCGTTCCTCGTCAATGCATGGGACCAGAATGCCGCCCTGCCGGTGATGTCGCCCGCTGCGGCCGCGCTCCACGACGTCGCACGGAACTGGTTGGTCGACGTTCTCCGGCTGCCGACGAACACCGATGCCGCCTTCGTCACCGGCGCCACCGTCGCGAACGCGACGTGCCTGGCTGCCGGACGCGACGAACTGCTGGAGCGAGCCGGGTGGGACTCGAAGTCCGACGGGCTCTTCGGCGCACCATCGATCACGGTCGTGGTCGGTGCCAACACGCACAGCACCGTCCGCAAGTCGCTGGGCCTGATCGGGTTGGGCAGTGACCGCGTGATCAAGGTTCCGACCGACGACCAGGGCCGCATCATCGCCTCCGAGCTTCCAGCGGATCTGTCGGGCCCGGTGCTCGTCTCGGCCCAAGCCGGTGAAGTGAACACCGGTGCGTTCGATCCGTTCGGCGAGATCGCAGATTGGCTCGCAGCGACGACCGACAACGGGTGGTTGCACGTCGACGGAGCATTCGGCCTGTGGGCGATGGCCGACCCGACTCGGACCCACCTCGTCGCCGGTCTCGACCGCGCCGACTCCTGGGCGACGGATGGTCACAAATGGCTCAACGTGACCTACGACTGCGGTATCGCGTTCGTGGCACGGTCGGGCGCCTTGAGACGGACGTTCTCCTCGGTCGCCGGGTACCTGCCGCCCGAGACCGGTTTCGAGGCGATGCATCACACGCCGCAGTCGAGCCAACGGGCCCGTCAGGTCGAGGTGTGGGCAGTGCTGCGAACACTGGGCAGGAGCGGTGTGGCTCGCCTCGTCCAGGACTCCTCGGGTGCCGCCCGACTCATCGGCGACCGACTCGCGGCAGCAGGGTTCGACGTCCTCAACGACATCGTCATCAACCAGGTACTCGTGCGGTGGAGGGACGGGGCGTCGACCGAGCGGCTACTCGACGCGGTGCAGGCCGATGGTCGCATCTGGTGCGGTGCCACCACGTGGAATGGGGAGACAGCGATGCGGATCAGCGTCTCGTCGTGGAAGACCACGCTCGCCGACGCCGACCACGCAGCCGACGTCCTGATCGACTGCGCAGCAGGCCTCACCTGACGCGAGCCCACCCGGACGACGTCGTGCCTGGCACCGAGTGGTCTGTCTTCTGCGACGACAGCGGCAAGGGGCAGCAGTATCGTCGTCTCGATGAACCGGCGGAGTGGTGAAGGAAAATGGCTCTGCGGCGCGGGGCTGAGCGTGCTGTTCGCCGTCGGTGTCGCGGCATGCAGCCTCGGCGACGGGACCGACTCCGATGCGGTCGTGAGTGACACGACGCGAGCAACCGCAACCGCGCCGGCGACCGAATCCGCCGACTCTGTAGCGTCGACGTCGACGCCTCCCGCCACCGAAGCGGGTTCGTCGACGACCGAAACGTCGGCAGGCGACGTCGACGGAGGGCCGGTCGGCGTCACGTTCTCCGAGGACATCGAACCGATCATCAGCGAGACCTGCGCGAGCTGCCACACCGGCAACGGGCCCGGCACGCAGCACGTCCGTTTCGACACCGCCGACAACGTCTCGCGTGCGGCCTTCGCGATGGCCATCGTCACGAAGGATCGCTTCATGCCGCCCTGGCCAGCCGGAGAAGAGAGCGTGCCGTTCGATCACGACTGGAGCCTGAGCGACGAAGAGATCGCTGCGATCGTCGAGTGGGACGCAGCCGGAGCGCCACTCGACGTCGATCCCGAGACACCGATGGTCGCGACGAACGGTGTCATCGGCATCGACGACCCGGACATCCGCATCGATGCGAACGGGAGCTACGACGGAGAGTTCGGGCAACCCGACGAATACCGCTGCTTCGTCTACGACCCTGGCGTCACCGAGCCGTCGTTCGTTTCCCAGATGGAGTTCATCCCGCAGCAGACCCAGGTCGTCCACCACGCCGTCGGTTTCCTCGTCGGCCAGCAGGACCGGGCAGCGATCGCTGAACTCGAAGGCGCCGACGGACAGGGTGGTTGGACCTGCTTTGGCTTCAGCCCCGGCCGCTCGGCCGAACTCGTCTTCACATGGGCGCCAGGTACCGACGCGACCGAGTTCCCCGAGGGCACTGGCCTGGGGATGGAACCCGGCGACTTCTTCGTCATGCAGACGCACTACCACTACGACGTCGAGGCCGACGCCGATCAGTCCCAGGTCGCGATCACGTGGGCCGAAGGCGACGACATCGACCCGGTCAACCTCGCGACCTACCTGGCGCCCGCCGAGATCCCGTGTGCCGACGACGAGGACGGCCCGCTGTGTGATCGGAGTGCGGCGCGTCAGCGTGCCGTCGACGCGTACGGTCAGGCAGGTGTGCTCGCCGACCTCTTGGTCGCCGGCTGCGGTAATCCACTCGACGCCCCCGATGGCTTCGTCGACGGTGTTGCTCGGTCCGAGTGCAACTGGCCGGTACTCAAGAGATCGTGTCGGTGTTCGGCCACGAGCACGAACTCGGTGCCACGTTCCGGATGACCCTCAACCCCGACACACCCGATGAGCTCGTGCTGCTCGACATCCCGAAATGGGACTTCGACTGGCAGTTCATCTACGAACCGACCGACAGCATCGTGATCGAGCGCGGCGACACGCTGCGCATCGAGTGCAGCTGGGATCGAGCGCTGCGCGACCCGCAGCTCGAGCCGGCCTACGTGCTGTGGGCCGACGGCACCGACGACGAGATGTGCTTCTCCACGGTCGTCACCCGACCGACCTGATCCGGTGCTGACCCCGACGTGGTCACTGGGCGCCTGCTGACCCGCAACGCGTGGGCGGGCTACCGTCGGCGCATGAGCCAGACCTACGCCAGCTCGGCCGAGCTCGAAGCGATGTTCACCACGCTGTTCGATCAGATCGCCGTCGAAGACCCTGATGGGATGGATGACCTCGTCGAGCAGCAGCTGGTGATCCGGTTCAGGCTCCGCAAGCCCGACGTCGACCTGTGGATCGATGGCCGGTCGGCGCCGGTCGAGACGTCGTTCGGAACGAAGGGCCTCGATGCGACGCTCACCGCAGAGATGTCCAGCGACTCCATGCACGAACTGCTTCTGGGAACGCTCGGACTCGCCAAGGCACTGCTCTTCCGAACGATCAAGGTTCAGGGTTCGAAGTCCAAGGCGATGAAGTTGGAAAGCCTGCTCCACACCATGCAGGCTGCCTACACCGACATGGTGGACGAGAGTTAGAGCCTGGCCGGGGAACGCTCTCATTGTTGTCCATCAGCCCGTTGATGCGGGACGAGTGACGACCACTGACGTGCCGATCGCTGGCGGTCTGCTGCTCGGCACAGATGTTGTTCTGATCGGCTGTGTCGGGATCCCGCTCGTCGAAGATCCGTTGTCGATCAGCCGGCTGTTCAAGACAAACCCGTCCGCGGACGCGTTCGATCAACCGAACGTGACGAATCCGTCACCGACCGTCAACCAACCCTGTCCGCGGACGCGTTTCGCAACCAGGCGTGAACCGACCGTCACCGACCGTCGCCCCCGTCCGAGTGTGATCACACTCCTCGGCAACACCGCCTGAGCAGACCACAAGCGCTACGGCAACGTGATCGCCGCCAACTGATGTCGCGCGCCCACCCGAGCGCGGACTTGCCGATTTGCGTGCTGGAACGGCGGCCGTGCCGCTGCCCGATTTACGTGCCCTCCAACGGCACATCGGGGATGGCCCGTCGAGGCACGACTAGCGATATGGGGCGCGACGGCGTTCGCACGTGGCCATCAGGACTACTTCCGTCTGAATCGACCACACTGCCGACTACGGGCTTGGTGGCCCTCGACCTGGGACTTCCAGAACCGCTATTGTTACCAGTCGGAGGTGATCAGCATGACCATGCTTGATGACGCGGATGAGCTCCTTAGACAACTCGGGGTGACGGTCATCGGACCCACGGACTTCGCTGGTGCCGTGTGGAGTTCCGACGAGCCAGCGTACTTTCAGGTCTATATCCAGAACTCAACGGCAGCCAGGTTTCACAACGTGAAGGTTCGTGTCGACCTGACGGGACCTGTGAAGATTGAGGCGCCGGGAGGATACGGCGGCGGGATGTTGCTTTTTAAGTCGCGTGAGCTTCCGGGCAACGAGCTCATTCCGTTTGTGGGCCAGTCGTACTCTCCGTTCAAGCTTGTGCCCGAGGGTGCGGGGGGCATCGGAGTAAGTGTGAGTGTGACGGCAGATGTTGTCCCGACGGCAACCAGCGAAAACCCAGTACGTTCCCTCCACACGATTGAGCCAATCTAATTACGTGCCTTGAGTTCGACGCGGTACCGACTAGCAACTAGCGACCGCTAACCGTCGCGGCCGTAGCCATATGAATCGTCCCTCGCTTCGACGACGCAACGATTAGACGGTCGGCGGACGAGTCAGAGCATCGCACAGGAGTCGCAGAAGGCGAGCGCCGGGCCTTCCAGAGGTTCCACCACCGAACCCTGAGCAATTCGTGTCTTTGGTTGTGGCATGCTCGATCGATGGGACCTCGCACACTGACTTCGGTCGCCGTATCCATTGCGGCCCTGGCGTCATCGTGTGGGGACCCCCCAGCCGAGAATGCCAGTTCGCTCGATACCGTGTTGATCTTCTACGAGGTCGAAGGCACCGTGTGGGATCTCGGCCTTTTTTCAGACTCTACGGAGACGTTTCAGTTGGGCGGGCTGTGGCCGTCTGGGTTGGCAGTCGACGACTGGGTGACCCTTGATGACGCTGCTCCCGACCCTGATTGGGGAACGGCGGTTGTCATCAACGCTATGAACTGGGAAGTCCCTGACCCGATCAATCTCGAGTCCTTCCTAAAATCCGATTACGAGGGGTCGCGCGTCAAGTATTACAACACTTCGGATGACACCAGAACGTTTTTCCAGACGACGTGCGTAGACGATGAGACATGGCTTGAGGTGCGCATCAATCCCCGATGGGTCGACGTGTTCGAAGAAGGTACTCGCCTATCGGACACCGTGGAACTTGTGGTCAACGCAGAAGTGTTTGACTTCAGCGAGACTTTTGGTGGAGCGAGTTGCGACTCGTGGCGTCTGGGGACTGATAGCGGCTTTTACGACATAGTTGAGAGCGACGGGTACCAGAGCCGAGTCGAGGTCGATGTTCCTGACCGACGCCCAGGATGGGACAAGATCGTGTTCGGCGAGATATTCGAACAGAAGTTTTCCCCCTCGCTCGACGGCTCGGCGCGTGCAGAATTCACGCTCCGCATTCAGACGGCCCGCATCCTGTGGAACCACATGCAGCCTGGGTGCCAACCGACAGCTCCGTTCGAGCTGTGCACGACGGTCGTTGAGGGACTACCGGTCATCACTGCCACAGTGCCCGTATCGGAGTAATGCTCGGCAACGCAGCCCGGCGATCGCGGTGCAACAACGCTCAGAGATTCACCCGACCCGGAAGCCCAACACGTCAGCGATCGGCACCTCGGCGCTCGGGTCACGTCCGATAACGCGCAGGCCGCCTAACCGTGTCACCTAACGCCGGTTCGAAGACGCTCGTAACGACACCAACGTGACGAGTCTCTGACTGCTCAGAACGGCAATCTGATCGATCGTGATCACTCCATAACGTTCGGTCAGCGCGTCCACAACGTGCCGATCGGGGAGAACTCAGACGCGTCCTGACACGGAATAAGGTCAGCCGGACGCCGTGGCACTCGGAGGTGAGTCCGGAGGGAGATCCACGGGGGAGAGCGCTTCGAAGGTGTCGATCTTGCGCAGTGCAGGGAAGGCGAGAGCGCAGCCGCCGGCAATGGCCATCGTGATCAGACCGCCGCCGGCGATGGCCCAGGGCAAACCGAAGGCACGGGCGGCCACACCGCTCTCGAAGGCTCCGAGTTCGTTGGATGCGCCGATGAACACGCCCTCGACGGCGTTGACCCGTCCGAGCTGCTTGTCGGGAGTGACGAGCGGGACGATCGAGCCGCGGATGAACATCGAGATCATGTCGGCCGCCGACACGATCACCAGCGCAACGAACGCGATCCAATAGGTCCGGGTCAGACCGAACACGACGTTGCCTGCGCCGAAGATCGCGACGACCCACAGCAGGGTCGGGCCGACACGCCGTTGAACGGGCCGGACCGAGAGCATGATCGCCATCGCAGCCGCTCCGATTCCTGGTGCGGCGCGCAGCCAGCCGTAGGCGATGTCGCCGACGCCGAGCCGCTCACTCGCGACCGCCGGAATGAGCGCGATGGCCCCGCCGAACAGCACGGCGAACAGGTCGAGGGAGATGACACTGAGGACGACCGGTGTGCGCCGCACGAAGCGCAACCCCTCGACTGCACTGGACCAGGTCGGCCGTTCGGTGTTGCGGTCGGGTTCGCGGAAGTAGTTGATGGCGAGCAGTGGCATGATCGCCGCGAACTGGAACGCGGCGGCCAGGCCGTACGCCCAGGCTGCGCCGACGCTGTAGAGGAACCCGCCGAGCACGGGTCCGATGATCGACGATGCCGTGAACGTCGCGGTCCACAATGCGATCAACCGCGGGAAGACGATCGGGTCGGCGAGGAACGGAGCGATGCTCCGGCGTGCCGGTGCGATCATCGCGTCGGCGGTGCCGAGGAAGAACGCGAGGGCGAAGAGCTGCCAGACCTCCATCGAGTCGGCAATGCTGAAGGCGACGAGGCCGAGCGCGCACACGCCGCGTCCCGCGAGGAACAGGCCGGACACGCGTCGCCGGTCGAATCGGTCGGCGACGAAACCGCTGACGAGCACGAGGAGCAGTGCCGGGACGAACTGGGCGAGACCGATGAAACCGATGTCGAGTGCGTTGCCGGTGATGTCGAAGACCTGCTTGAACAACACGGTGACGAGCACGTTCTGCCCGATGGCAGCGCTTGCCGTCGACAGGAGGTAGCGCCGAATCTCGGGGTGACGGAGCAGTTCTCGTGGCGGGCTGTCCGCTCCCAGTTCCATGCTTCGGCGAGCGTAGTGACCAGGACGTGTTGGAGACGTCGTCGACACCGAGGGTCTTTGGGCCCTGTCACGCACCGCCGACGTCAGTCATCCTCAACATGTCGTGCTCTTCGTGCGGCGTTCATCAGTCACAACCAGTTTGAGAGACCACCATGTTCAAGAAGCCATTGGGATTGCTCGGCGTCTTCCTCGTCGTCGTTGGATTCGGATTCTTCGCCGGAGCCGGCGTTGCCTACACCAAGGTCCAGGACGGATACGGATCGCTGCAATCGTTCAGCGAAGCCCAGAACGTCGAACTCAGCTACAACGAGGATGGTCAGTTGATCGACCGCGGCACCACCGACGGCGCCCAGGCGATCCGGTCTCTGCTCGAAGACGACTGGGGTTTCCCGATCGTCGACTCGGACCTCGACCCGAGTGATCCGCTGGTCAACTCGGCCACCGAATACATGTTCCAGATGGCGACCATCGGCTACCACACGCTGAACGGCACCCAGACCGTGCAACTGACACTCGCCGACCTCACCGACGGCGACGGCGTCGTCGCAACCGAGTTCACCTGCAACGACACCGTGGTGCCCGTGCCGGATCCGTTCCCCGAAGCCGGCCTGACATGTGACTTCGAGGTCAACGGTCGCTACTGGACCGGCTTCGACCGGACGGATCCGGTCGAGGGTCAAGCCCGTGACCTGGCCTGGAGTGGTACCGCCCACGCACTGGTCGCCGAGCTCGGCGTCGGCGCCGCGACACACAGCACCCTGCAGCTCGCTCTCGGCGTCGCGGCACTGCTGGCCGGCCTCGGCCTCGTCTTCCTCGTGACGGGCATCGCGTTCGTGGCCCACACTCGCATGACACTCGATCAGGCAGCGCCCGGATCGGCGTCGGACAGCGAGCAGTCGGACAGCGCACTCGCCTGAACCGAGCGCCATCTCCCACGCACTGGATGCAGTGCCGACCACCTGGGAATCGACGACGTGGTGCCAAGCACCACGTCGTCGGCCGGGTCGGCGTCGTTGACCGGTAAGACTGGGGGTATGGCCAACCTCTTCCAGCAGGCGATCGATCGCAAGGAACTCCAGCAGTTCGCCCTCGGTGAGGGCGTCTACCGGGTGGAGAGTTCGAGCGGCGAGCACTGGGTACAGGGGAGCTGGCAGCAGACGGTGCTCGACCTCTACGACGACGACAAGTCGACGGCTGCAGATGGCGTCCGTTCGATGTTCTCCTCTCTCGTCGGCAACTCACCGGCTGCAGCAGCCGAGCGCGTCTGGCCACTCCTCGACCATCTGCAGCAGTACTGGAGCAATCGCCACGACGGTTGGCTCGTGTTCGAACTCGGACCGGTCGCCAAGCCGATCGCCGAAGCGGTCGCTGCAGAACGCGAACGGTGTCGACGCGGCGAGAGCGACGTCAATCTCCGAACGATCGACGCGATGATCAAGCAGATCAAAGCGCGCGGCGGACTCTCCGAACTGTCCGCCTGAACTCTGGCCCGATCACGGGTGCCAGGCGGACACGAGCCAGAGGTCGGGCAGATCTACAACTCGATCAGCAGGTCGGCGAACACGGCCTCTTCGTCGACCTCGAGTCCCTTGCGTTGAAACCAGCGGCACACGTTGACGACGTCGCGGTGCAAGAAGTCCAGTCCCTGGAGATTGGCGGCGATGTCGATGGCCTGCGGGAAGTCGATGAACCACAGCCGACCGTCCCACCACAGCAGGTTGTACGCCGACAGGTCGCCGTGAGCCACTCCCTCGTGGGTCAGGCAACGCAGCCCGGCAATGAGCTGATCGAATGCTGCTTCGAGTTGCGGACGGTCGAGGCGAGCGGACTGGAGTTGCGGAGCGGCCCCTGTCTCGTCGCCGATGTACTCGAGGTCGAAGACGTCGTCGCCGTAGGCAATGGGGTAGGGCACGTTCAGCCCGGCGTGCCAGAGACGCCGCATGACGTCGTGCTCGTGGCCGGTCCACCGGTCTTGCAACAGGTGCTTGCCGTACGTCGTCATCCGCTCGACTGCTCGCCGGTCGCGTGACTTGCGGAACTGACGACCTTCTCGGTACTGCACGTCGTTGACGAAGGCCGATGAACGTTGGAACCCGAGCGCTTCGAGCTGGCCCTTGTGCTTCACTTCCCGCGGGAGGTAACGCTTGCGGGCGAAGCGGCAGGAGGCGGGATCCTGCAGGGCCGGGTCGGCTGGGTCGGCTGGGTCGGCTGGGTTCGTAGCGTTGGCCGGGTTGGCCGGGTTGACCGGGTCGGCTGGATTGGTTTGGTTGGCTGGGTTGGTTGAGGAATCGGTGACGGCAGTTCGCTCGATCAAGTGGACCTGAGCTTCCTTGCCGGACGTGATGACGCCGAGGTCGACGTCGGTGCACGGCTCGTGGACGAGCCATGTCGGGGTGGTGCGCATGAGATGCGTCTCCTGTGAATTGTGATGTGCTGGTGGTGCAGACCAGCCGCGCTCACGATCAGAGGTCGAACAGGCGCGGCCGAGGGGAAGTGACACGGGAAACAGACATGTCGGAACCTCCTTCGCTCGGCGTTGACAGGCAAGGTAGCGGATGGGTGGTGGCCGATCGCGAGGAGTTTCTCGTCGCTCCCGTTACCTCGGGAGACGAGACGGTCCGATGTCAGGCGTGAACGTCGAGTGCGCCCGGCTCCACCACGACCGAGAAGTGACTCGTCCGCTCGGTCGCGTCGCCGTCGCTCTGGCCGTCGACCGGCCGCGTCCACTTCACGTCGATCTCCGCGCCGGTGGCCCGGATCACATCGTCGGTCGTCGGCTCCCGGTCGTGTGTCACCGCCCAGGCCAGTCGCAGCGTCGCCCGGACCGTCGCAGCGCGCACGACGATCACGTCGAGGACTCCGTCGTCGAATCGGGCATCGGGAGCGATGCGGAGATCGGACGATGAGCGCTCCGCCACGTTCGTGACGATCACGCTCATCGCCCTGCCTTCGAAGACCGGACTCCCGTCGATCGTGACGACGACCGGGGTCGGACGGGCCAGTCGAAACGCGGAGATCGCCGCACGAACGAACGACAGTCGCCCGAATCGTTCCTTGTGGCCTCGGGCGGCCTCGGCGATCACCGTGGCGTCGTAGCCCGAACTGTTGTTGAGCACGAACAGGTCACCGTTGCACCGGCCCACGTCGATGGCCCGCCGCGATCCGTCGATGATCGCCGCGACTGCTTGCTCCACCTCTGCGAGGCCGAGCACCTGCGCGAGCAGGTTGACGGTGCCGCCAGGGACCACTCCGAGCGCAGTCCCGCTCCCGACGATCCCGGCGGCAACGGATCGTTGCGTACCGTCGCCACCGACAGCCACCACGGTGTCGGCGCCTCGGTCCGCGGCGTCACGTACGCAGTCGACGATGTCGGCAGCCGTCGCGGGCTCCAGCATCTCCGGGCTCATCGAATCGAGGGCTGCGACCACGTCGGCGACGAGGTGGTCACGTTTCGGGTTGGCCAGAACGGCCAGGCGTCGTGTTTCGGTCATGGCGGTCACGCCTTCTCGTCGAGTCGAATACCGAACCACTGGTGCAACAACGCGACCCACTCGTCGGCCTCGATCGGGCGTTCGGTCAGCACGCCATCGCGTGTGACCTTCAGCTTGTTGCGGGTCAGCGTCACGCGATCGGGCCCTCGGTCGAGCAGGCGCGTGGCGAACGGCTTCGATCGCCAGTTGCTCGTGGGGTCCGACTGCAGCAGTGCCGATGCAGGCTCGAACTGGGCCAGTGTGTGGGCGACCCGCTTGAACCTGTACTGGGCGACGGGGACACCATCGTCGAGCTTCGCCAGCGTCGTGCCCTGCGGACTGCCGATGAACTCGTAGTCGCCGTCGCCGCCCGGCTGGGCGCCCGAAGTGTTGAGTGCGAGGGGGCGCGTGAACGACTCTCCGAAGCCCACGTCGACGAGGTACGGCTGATCGAGCATCACCTCGAGTGCGACATGATCGATGACCTTGGACGGTCCGCCCAACAGGACTGCCGCGCCGAGCAGGAGCACGTCGAAGCCGAGCGCAGTGAGGAGCGCACCGAACGCGGCGTTGACCTCGAAGCACCAGCCGCCGCGCCCGTGGTCGACGATCTTGTCGATCGTTGCCGCGACATCGACGACGACGCCGTCCCCGAGCGCCACGTCGAGGTTCTCGAACGGCACTGCGGTCATGTGCAACTGCTGGAGCTCGGTCAGTGTCGCCAGGTCCACGCGCGGCGTGCCGGCGAAGCCGATCCGTTCCAGGTAGGCGGCTGTATCGACCAGAGCTGTGTCGACCAGAGCGGCGCCGAGACCGTGAGATGCATGTGCCATCACTCAGCAACCTACTCTCGACGTGTGCTGATCGATCTCGTGCTCAACCCGTTCGGAGCCGACCTCGGCGAGTTGGTCGCGATGGCAGCGGCAGCCGATGCTGCCGACATCGGGGCGATCTGGGTCACCGACCACTTCAGCGGCGAGATGGTCGGAGCGCCATGGTCGCGCGATCCGTTCGTCTGCCTCGGGGCGATGGCGGTGGTGACCCAGCACGTCGACCTCGGTCTGCTCGTCGCAAACCTGACCAATCGGCACCCTGCGCAGCTCGCCTCGGCGATCAACTCGGTGCAGTCGCTTGCTCCCGGACGTGTCCGCCTCGGCGTCGGATCGGGTGCGGTTCCTGGGTCTCGCTTCGCATCCGAACACGACATGATCGGCAAAGGGCTCGGAGATTCTTCGAACAGGCAGACGCTGTTGGGTGACTCCATCGGGGCGCTCCGCGACATCTGGTCCGGGGTGCTGACGAACTCGGCCTCCGGCGTCGGCTTCGAACAGCTCACAGGAATCGTCGACGGGGCCGCGATGCCGCACCTGATCGTGGGTGCATCGTCGTGGTCGACGATCGAGGTCGCGATCGAGTCGGCCGATGGTGTCAACATCCGGCGAACCGCAGCACTCGGAGAGCACCTCGAACGTCTGGCTGCGGCCGACCTCCCGGACGGCTTCGAGGTCAGTGTGCTCGACGTGCGTGCCGACGGAGATGGCTTGGGCGAAGTACCTGGCGATCTGCTCGCAACGGTCGTCGACCGGTACGTCGTGACCGTGTGGCCGTCTCGCGATCTTGCGCTCGTCACCGACATGGCGCGCCGTCCGACTTCAGCGGGACCGGCCCACCTACGCTGATGGCGATGTTCGACAAGCTGTTCGACCTGCCCGCACACCCTCTGCTGATCCACGCACCGATCGTGCTGCTGCCGATCGCTGCGATCTTCACCGTCGCAGTGGCGATCAAGCCGGCATGGCGGGATCGCTCCGGATGGTGGCTGCTCGGTGGCCTGTTCGTCACCCTGATCCTGCTGTTCGGTGCCAAGGAGTCGGGTGAAGCCCTGATCGAGGCGTACGACCGAGCCAACGGTGAAGGGGCCGTCGACATCTCGAAACACGAGAGTCTGGCCGAGACCACGTTCATCATGACGTTGATCTGGTTCGTCGTGTTCGGCGCCCTGACGGTGGTGGAACGAGTCGAACGACTCCGCACGAGCGCACTGCAGCCGATTGCGAACAACGTCGCAGCACGACAGGCCCTCGCCGCAATCGCCGCGGCGCTCGGAGTGCTCGCCACGATCTGGTTGATCCGAACAGGCCACGAAGGCTCGAAGTCGGTCTGGGGACCCCGTGTCGACATCCTCTTCCCGGAGGACTGACCCTCTGAGCGGGCCTGAACAGGTACGGCCTGATCAGGTGACGACGACGGTGGTGCCGAGCGTGGCGAACGCCCAGAGGAACTCGGCGTCCCAGTTGTGCTGTCGCTGGCATCCACCGGAGAGGCGGGTGCCCAACTCCTCACTGCCCTGATACGGCGAGTTGTCCGAGACGTGCAGTGGGATGGCATGGAAACCGATGGCGCCGCGTTCGGTCTTCAACCAGCGGATCATCTGGGGCAGGTACGCCTTGCCGTTCCAGGCGGTCGACATCTCCGAGCGGCTGTACACCTCGTGCGTGCCCGGGATCTCGTTCTGATACGTCGAACCGGAGACGAGCCATGATCGCAGGATCACTCCGTCGTCACGAACTGCCCAGACACGCTGGCCAGCTCGGTCGTACACCACGCGTCGGCCCTCACCCGAGTCCTCGGGAAGCGGGGGAGCATCCTCGCCGGCGGACGCAACGGGGGACAGCGCGACACCCCACAGGTCGGTCGCGCCGTCGGGCGGAGGTGGGGTCCGGGTCACGAGCGATTCCTCGTCAGGCCAGATGCCGAGTTCGACGGCGCTCTCGCGGCCGACGACACCGTCGACGAAGAGGTCGTTGGCGGTCTGGTACTCCATGACCGCACGCAGCGTCGAGTCGTCGAAGACACCGTTCGCTGCCGCGGTGAAGTGCCCTGCATTGCTCAGCGCCTCTTGCAAGCACGTGACCCCGTCGCCGTTCGAACTCAAGCGCAGGGACAGTGCCTCGATCGTGCAGCCACCATCGAACCGGGCGAGAGCGCCATCGACGTCGACGCCCTCGTCCTCGACGCTCGCGGGCTCGGCCTCTGTCGCAGCGGACGCTTCGAGTGATGCCGTCTGCACGATGGAGGTGTCAGCAGTGGTCCCGGCGAGGCTGACACTGTCGCCCTCACCACCGGTCACGGCCTTGACGCCGAGCACCGCGAGGGCGACGACAGCAATGAGTCCGAGTGCGAACTGGAGGCGGCGCTGCGCGACCGGTTGGGACTTCCATGCCGGCTCATCTGCGCGCACTGCCATCTGTGGGCCGTCGAGCTGCGGCTCCTCGGGATGTGGCGCGGCCACCTCCGGCGCGTCGACGGCTCCCTGCATCCACTGGAGGGTAGCGAAATTGCTTCGAGCGCGCCCCGTCGATCTCGGACGTGTCGCAGGGACAGCGGTTCCTCGGCCTGTTCCATGCCCTGTTCCATGCCCTGTTCCGTATGGTGGGACAGTTCCACCATGTAGAACGAAATGTCCTTGCATCGGTGGACCGGGTCCGAACGTGGATCTACGATGCCGCCATGAAGCTTCGGCGTGGACAGCAGCAGATCACGGCCGATCCCGGCAAGAACGGCGGCAAGAACGGCGGCACGAACAGCGGGTTGCCACGGATCACGACGCCGTATGTCCGTGACACCGCCGCCGACGGCACGGCCGGTGCGCTGCGTCCGGCGACGTGGGACGAAGCGCTCGACCGTGCCGCCGAAGGGTTCGGCCGCGCCCGCGACGCCATCGAACACGGCAACGCCAATGCCTTCGGGATGTTCTCCTGCTCGAAGGCGACCAACGAGGTCAACTACCTCGCCCAGAAGTGGGCCCGGGTGGTGATGGGGTCGAACAACATCGACTCCTGCAACCGAACTTGACACGCTCCCTCCGT
>RCMY010000097.1_pt1 | contig 77883 bp, 67 predicted proteins | sample 2041341 | NCBI WGS metagenome assembly RCMY01 (sample SAMN09708234, study PRJNA481090) | Marine sediment metagenome, whole genome shotgun sequencing project. | reverse complement strand
CAAGATAATATTTCTTATCATGACTGCGCTGAAGAGTCTTACCATTTATGGGGAACCTCTTGGATGATGCAGTTTGGCGAAGTCCCAACTGGTGGTTATTTCTGGCGTCCAGCTTATATAAACCATGGTGCTTTTGCCTCGCAACTAGGTTGCGTAGCTTTGGGCAGAACTGACTCAAAATTGTTTAATCATTTTCATTATAACCCATGGTCAACCCCTGTTGAAAATGCCGATCGTTCGCTTGCTCGTTTGGCTAAACGTGACCCCATGTTGTATCGTTGGGGATATAGCCGTCATCATAATCATCCGCATAGCATTGATGACTTTGAAGATTCAATGATCCGTCGAGGTGGTATGGCTGATTTAGACTTAGCGGCAAATCATGGTCACCATCATGAATATGAACACGAGCATGACCACAGTCACTCTTACCCCGAGATCGAGCCTCATGCGCATAGCCATGATCATGAAGCTTCAGGGCACACTCATTCACATGATGGGATAGATGAACACTCACATTTGAAAAAGTGAAATAATTGCTTTGTAATTAAAGCAAATGTATTGTCTTGTCATTATCAAACACGATAATGACAAGATTTATCAGCAACAGTAGGCCGCAATGGATAGTCTTTTTTCACAAACGAAATGAATATGATATGTTGCGGCTAAAAGTGTTTAAATACGTGAACAACGAAAGGATGTTTAGCCGTAAGTTTATATTTTACTGATTAATCAACTGTAGTAGTGCCCTTCAGCATATCCTTTGAACAGTGGTCACCATGAAGGACTGATATATCCCCTGTTGTTTCTAACACCACAGCACGAACCTGCGAAAAATCGAGCACGTTTGATTCGCGTAGTTTAGCTATTAGATCATTTTCAGCTACCCGCGTTTTAGCAAGCGCTTCATGAAAAATTACACCATCTTGCATTAACAAAACGGGTTCATTTTGTACCAAGTCTTCGAACTTATCCGATGCTTTGCGCAAGCGCGCTGTTGAATACTGCACGACAAATAACATTGCCATAGCCGTCATTGATTGGATAAAGCCAGTCCAAGCGTTAGATTGGCTTGCACCCGCTAATAATGAACCTAACGCAATGGTCATTACAAAATCGAAGTTAGTCATCTTAGAGAAAGATCTTAAGCCGTTTATTCGTACAAGCACAATCACCCAAAACATTGCGATCATTGTTAAAATAATGCCACGTAAAACAAAGTCAATTATTGGCTCAGACACAAACATTGAGATATTACCTTTTTGTAAGAATTGATATAAGACGGGTCAAACGTCGGTGCAGCTTTCGCCCACAACATAGTATCAGAAATGGTTAACTGACGTAAAAGTTCATTTCGCTTAAATATTACCCATTTCAAAAAACATTTAGTTTGCTACTTTCATTATATAGGTTAAGGCGATATTTGTTGATGAGCCAAGCTCAACAAGGAAAAAAACACCTAAAGTGAACAAATGTAAAATTTTCGTTAAATTGCGTAAGCTTTACAGATTCGAATGAACTTAAAATTTTGATCTTGAATCGCCGCGGCTTACGCGATCACCCATCCAGACTAGGCTAAAGCACGAAATTACAGAAATTTAGGTCTGTCCTTTATTTGGTCTGCATTTTGCAAATGGTCAAGTTACTGGCTACAGATCGCATCTGTAGTGAAATCTACAATACATCGACAGTTCAACAATTAAGGAGCCTACCATGGCAATAGAAACACAAGGTTCATCCGAGGCAGCGGCTACATTTAATATCCCGGTGGGTCACCGTGTCAGTTGGGGGGCAATCGTGGCTGGCGTCAGTTTGCTATTCGCTTTAAGTTGGCTTTTGTTATTGCTTGGCTCTGCGATTGGAGTAGGTATAGCCGATGCAACAGACCTAAGTGCGATAGGCGACGGTTTGGGATTGGGTTCAATCATTTGGATATTGTTAAGCGCTATTGTAGCCACATTCGCAGGCGGTTTATTAGCAGCAAAGATGTCAGGAACCCCTAACGATCGTATTGGCGCGCTGCACGGACTAACCGTATGGTCAGTTGGAATGATACTTACCATAGTATTAGGCGCGTCTGGAATTGGTGGTGCAGTTAATGCCATTAGCGGCGCTGTAGGTTCTGCAAATAACATGACAACTAAGGTCATCACTGTAGCGTCAGGCGCCGAAGCTGACAGCACAATGCCCAATTCTATTACTACCGGTATTGCCGCAGTAATAAAGCGCCAAGCGTCAAAGGTGCTAAGTAATGTAGGCACAGATGCAACGAGCCCAAACAGAAATGAGGTTCGCTCGGCAATAGAGTCATTAAACGCTGAAGACGCAGGTGCTATTACCAGCGCACTGATTGCTGGTGATACTGAAAAAGCGCGCAACGTACTTACACAGCAAACTAATCTGTCTGATTCTGATATTAACGCAATAATAGAGGGCGCTGAACAGAAAGCTGAAAGCTGGAGTGAATCTGACGACCTTGAGCAAGCGCAAGAGTGGTTGAACGCGCAAATCAATGATATTCAACGCTCTGTTAGCCGGTCAGTTAGTGAGATTGCGGGTGCGCAGGTTTCGTCGCAAGAAGTCAATAAAGCCTTACAAGAGTTAGATTCAAAAACCATGATGCAAGCAGGTCAATATCTTGTAATGGGTCAACCTGAGATGGCAAAAGACGTCCTTGCTGTAAACACAAATTTATCTGAAACCGACATTGAAGCAATAGTAGACGGTGTAGAAAAGGAAACGCAGCAATTGGTAAATAAAGCTAAGAAAGAATTAAACGAAGCTTCTGAAACAGCTGGAACATTCGCCCAAGCGGTGCTTTGGTCAGCATTTATTGCAGCCGCTCTTGGCATGGTAGCCGGTGTAGTTGGTGGTCATTTAGGTGCGGGTGCTGTTCGCCGTGTTTATGCCGTTCGCTAATACTTTGACGATTCGGTCAAATAAAATATGAAAAATTGAAATAATTGTGAGGATATGAAGATGAGAATAGGCTTATTAGGATTATTAATTATAGTGTTGATCGTAGCGGCAGTAGCCCAGAACGTTTACATTGGAGGAGTTGGTGGATTAATACTACTTATTGTATTGGTATTGTTCCTGACTGGAAGACTCTGACAACAAAAGTTATTTAACTAGAACAAGCAGAGCGCTAAAGCAATGCCATCGCCTTTCTGGGCAATGGCATTGCTTTTTTTTATAGTCGTATTTGAATCGATGAATTTTGCATTTGCTTTTATTGCACTGTGTAAACAACACTTTTTCAGTCGCTGATTCTGAGAAAAGTTGGCTAACAAATTATTACTATTTAATAAAAGAACTGGACGAAAAGACGAAAACCTATAACAATAAACGTAAGCATAACAGTTGGATGTGCAGAAGCAGAACACCAATGGAAGCAATCGCTGGTGCAGAAACAATTTGAGTTGATATAAATTAGTAAATATAGAACCTGACAGGTATAGATAAAATAAATCGATAGCGGTCAGATAAAATAGAACTAGTACACAGAACAAATTGGAGAACTAAAATGGCATTAACCGCTTATTTAAAAATAGATGATATCGATGGCGAATCGACAAAAGCCGAACATGAAGATGAGATCCTTATTTATGATCTTATGTGGAATATTGAACAGCAGTCTACCAAAACAGGCAGAGGTCGCTCACGCACGCGCGCTCAAGTTGGCGCGCTGGAACTCAAAAAATACAACGACGCAGCTTCGCCCTATCTTATTCTTTCGTGTATACAAGGTAAATCTTTCAGGAACATGGTGCTGTCGGTCCGATCGGGATCTGGCGACGCGAATCTCGATTATCTCATTATTACAATGCAAAACGTGAGAATCTCAAAACTTGACACCTTAGGTGTGAGTGACGATGGTCAAAAGATCAAAGAAGTACTTGGTCTTACCTTTCAAAACGTTACCTACAAATACACGGTCCAAAACGACGACCACACTGCAGGCGATGAACATGAGGTCTCATTTAACATATCCGGTGGGGTCTAAATTAACATTAACGGGGCAAAGTCAAATTGCAATCAGTTTGTTGTTTCATTACCTTGACCCTTTATTATTTCTTTGAGACTGGGATATTTATCTTACGTAATAGTTTGCAGCATTATCTCTGTAAACAATACAATAAGCCTTCAAATCCGCAGTATTGAATATTCGCGCTAGCCGCCATTTTTACTTTAGGCTTAGCCTTATATGCAACCCCTAATGCGGCAGTTTCCATCATAGGTAAATCGTTTGCGCCATCGCCAATTGCAATGGTTTGTGAAATATCTATATTGTGCTGCTTACACGCAGCAAGCAACACTTGCTTTTTCATTTCGCCATTTACAATATCGCCTAGCACTGTGCCATTAAGTTTGTCGCCATCAATGCCTAGGGTGTTACTGGTTGCTGCGCTTAATTCAAAGGTATCTTTAAGATAATTGGCGAAATAAGTAAAACCGCCTGATGCGATGCAGGTTATCCAGCCTCGTTGGTGTAAATAATCTATTGTGGCTGCAAAACCCGGATTAATGGGCAGTCGAGATTTTAACTTGTCTAGTTCAGCAACATCAATGCCGGCTAAACAGCTCACTCTTGCCAGCAAACTTTGGTTAAAATCTAGCTCGCCTAACATGGCACGTTCTGTTAGCGCAGCTACCTTTTTGCCTACACCTACTATGCTGGCAATTTCATCTATACATTCCATATCAATTATGGTCGAGTCCATATCCATCACCAATATTCCGGGTTTGGACAGTTCGACATTTGAAACTTCAAAGCAATCGAAATAATAATTCTCTGATAGGCTAAGTAAAGACGCTTTATTGACTAATTTCTGGTCGTTTTGATGCACCAAATGAAGGATGACTGCTTGTTGTGAAAATAGATTATGTAAATGATGACGCGTCACTACAGCGCTATCTACCTGACTGAACATCTCGGTAATGATCTTTTCTATACTCGATAAGTTGATGGCCTGCCCTACCAGTACAATCTTTTCGTTGGTTGTGCTCTTATTAGCGGCTTTTACGAGCGTAGTTTGCTCAATCGAAGTGTACAGCCAATGTGGCTTTGATCCGTTTGAATAAAGAAAAGCCTTATTGTTGTGTAACGACTGATTAATAAAATTTACTGAATGTAAATCTTGAGTACTTAAATTAAGAGTAGTTGACACAAAAGCATTCCTTATACATTCATAATTGACACAAGCACAATTGATGCATTGCGGTGTTTGTTAACGTCAGCATGTTAGCAGAACAAAACGAAAAAAAAAGGGCTAATGACTGTCTGCTTTAAGCATTATTATTCGAAGTTTTCAGCACACCATTTCAACGCTCTTTTTTGATTGACTAGGACAACGCAATTTTACCATCTTCAATACGGACAATTTTATCACAATTAGCGGCAACCTTTTCATCATGCGTCGATATGAGAAAAGTCGTATTATCTGTACGGTTAATATCGCGCAGCAATGCCATGACTTGCTTTGCGGTTTCTAAGTCGAGATTACCCGTAGGTTCATCCGCAAGTACAAGGTCTGGTTTGTTAATAAGCGCGCGAGCGATAGCAACGCGCTGCTTTTGACCGCCCGATAAGCGCGATGCGAGAAAATGACTACGATCACTTAGTCCCACTCTGTCTAACAATTGCAGCGCATATTCACGTACCTCTTTTGTTAAACGCCCAGCTGGCGCAGCAGCCGGAAAAGCAACGTTTTCTAGTGCAGTAAAGTCGGGTAACAAATTGTGATATTGAAATACAAACCCTAAATGACGATTGCGATACCTTGAAAGGCTGGCGTCCGATAAGCCAATTAGCGTTTTGCCAAGCAGTGCTAACTCCCCAGCTGTAGGGCGCATCAACAGACCCAGAATATTCAGCAAGGTCGATTTCCCAGATCCGGAAACACCTTGCAAAGCGATCATGCTTCCTTGCTCAATATTTAAATTAATCCCTTTGAGTACATGCGTTTCATGATCGCCATTTCGAAAGGTCTTGATAATGCCTTCGGCCTGCAACAACACTTTACTCATTGTTGAATAGCCTCTACCGGATCAACTGCCGAGGCGGCGCGCGCCGGCAATACTGCGGCCAAGGCAGAGCCTATAATCGTGAGTGTTATGACAAGCACGTAACCGCCCTCATTCGGCGCTATTGGCAACATAGCGTCGCCATCAGGTCCAATTATAGATGCTAGCTGCACACACAGTTGATAACCGGCAGCCGCGCCAACAAAGGCGCCTAACGCACCAATAAATATACCTTGCATGACAAACACAGTAGCCACAAACTTTCGCGATATACCGGTAGCTCGCATAATGCCAATCTCGGCGCGGCGACGATAAGTCGACAACAGTAAAGCACTGGCAATGGATATGATAATGGCAATGAGAGCAAAGGCCTGGATAAAATTACCGGTGCGGCCTTGGGCATCAGTCGCATCTTGCAGACCTTTATTTTTTTCCTGCCATGCAGTCGCCTTTAGCCCAGTAGCGTTATTCAGCATAGTCGCAATGGCGGGTGCATCTTGCGGGTCATCAAGCTTCAAACCTAACAAGGTTATTCCATTGGGCAACTCAAACAATGGGCGTGCAGCACCAATAGATAAGAACGCGACGCGTTGGTCAAGACTCGCCACGCCAACTCGAAAAACACCCGTTATAGGTAATAAGCGCTCTGCACCACGCTCAGATCGTAATAATACAGGCATACCCACACGCAGCCCCAAATCTATAGCAAGTTCTTCGCCAATGAGTAAGCCTCCGGTCGACAGTTCTGCACTGCCTTCAACTATGTAAGCACTGATAGTTGTAATAGCGTCAACCTTATTTGGCTCAACCCCTTGAATAGCCACCGGCCGCGTTGCTTCACCGCGAACTAAAAATGCATTGCCTTCTAGTATCGGGCTGACAACGTTAACACCTGGCGTTTTTTCGGCAATATCAATCACCTGCTGCCAATTGCGGATTTGTTTGCGCTGCAAAGTCGACACCGGCTGCGCGACAAAACGAGAATCGTTGACTAACACACGTGCAAGCATATTGGGTGGCTCTAATTCAACATGTGCAATTTTACTGGTGGTTTCTGCGGTTAAGAATATGTTGAGGCCGTTAATTAACGCGGTAATAAAAACGAATACCACCACGCTAAGGGCGACGCCCATCACCAGCAACATAGTTTGCAGCCGATTAGCGGTAATATAGCGCCATGACACCAGCAGCGAAAATGGCATTAAGGTTGTACCTTTTTCGCGCTCACATCCTGATTATCGACCTGTGCAACCAAAGCAATGGCGGCGTCGCGGATTATCCACGTACCAGAGACTAAACCAGATTGCAACACGACTGAATTACCCGGCCAATCGATAAAGGTGACCGCGCGCGCTGAAATTTTATGCTTAACGATGGTATATACAAACCACGTATCGCCTTGTTTGTGAAGCGCACTGCGCGGAACGCTAAGCGCATCGTCAAAACTTCGGACACGAATATTTACATCAATTGAGCGCCCGGGTATAAAATCACTATTGGGCACATTTAACATCAGTCGCGTAAGCCTTGAGCCATTCAGCGGATTCACTCGCGGTGAAATTTCGGTTATACGTCCCTCTGCGTTCTGACGTTTACCCGTAGGCGCGAGTATTGCCGTCATTTCCAATGCAAGATCCTGGGCATAAACCTCATCTACTTCAGCTTCTATTTCAACGGGTCCGTCTGAGCCGATTTGAAAAACCGTATCTTGCAGCCCTACTACTTGTCCTTGATCAATGGGGCGCGATAGTACAGTGCCATCAATAGGGCTTTGAACCGAAAAATCATTCACGATAATAGCTGCTTTATTGCGCGCCTGCTGCGCTGAACTTAGTTTTGCCTCAGCACTTTTAAGATTCGTGCGCGCCTCATCCAGTGACAGTATCGCTGCTAAACCTTGTTTTGATAGTGTGCTAATGCGAGTAAATTCTTGTTGGGAAAATTCAAATTGTGCGGCAAAGGCTAACAAGTCAGCTTCTGCCATCGCTAGTGCCGCTTGCTCAGCAGCAGAGCGCACTTGAGCTATAATTTCACCGCGTTTAACTCTATCGCCTTCGTCTACAAGCATGGCCGTTATGGCACCAGCAAACTGCACGCGAACATTAACAACATTCTTTGTTCTAACCCGCCCAACAACCGCTAACACTTGCTGTGCATTGCCAGCACTTACTTCAATGACTTCAATATCAATAGGCGCACTAAAACGTTTGTACATTTCTAAAGCTATATACAGGAGTACCCCTAACAGGCAGAGAAACAATAGTGGCTTTCGATATTTATGCATTTTATTACGCGACCCCCTACCTTATTGTAAGTGTTAATTCTCCTATTATTCAATAATATAAGCATCCTTTACAAGTAGTAAAACCAGTATCCAATGCGTTCACAATTACATACTTGCAAGACTGTCATGATAAACAGGCACTAAGGAGCTATTTAACGCACTTTTCCTTTTGTATTATCTTTGTTTTGTATATTTCAAGCACAAGCCGCTATTTATTGATTCTAATCAAAAAACATTAAGACGAAACCGACTAGTCTAAACATTCTATTTGCAAAAACTAAGGATTTAACATGGCAACTCTCACTTTCCATGGCGGCGCCCAAGAGGTAACGGGGTCTTGTCACTTAGTTGAGTCATCCACTTTTGGGCGCATATTGTTAGAGTGCGGCATGCACCAAGGTGGAAGCGCTGTCGATCGTGTTAGAAAAGAGTATTTTGAATTCGATCCTGCCACAATACAGGCGGTGGTGCTATCTCATGCGCATTTAGATCACAGTGGTATGCTGCCAAAATTAGTCAGTGAAGGATTTAAAGGTACTATTTATTGCACACAAGCCACCGCTGGTTTGCTGGAAATTATGCTAAAAGATTCCGCGAGTATTTATCAAAGCGATTTAGCCCGCGAAAACATTCGCAGAGCTCGCAAAGGGAAAGAATTACTAATCAGTGAATACACCAATGAAGATGTCGAACAAACGCTTCGCTTATGTAAAGGTGTTGGCTATAACGAGAAGGTAGAGATTGGTGAGGGTTTACAGGTCCGCTTTCAAGATGCAGGGCATATCTTAGGCTCGGCCATAGTTGAGCTTTTTATCAGCGAACATGATACGCAAAAGAAACTCGTCTTTTCGGGTGATTTAGGTAATAAAAATGCAGTATTAATGAAAAATCCAAGCTTTATAGGCGAAGCCGATATTGTACTTATGGAAAGTACATATGGTGATCGCAATCATAAAAGGATTGAAGATACTGTTGAGCAACTAAAAGCGATTCTACGCGACACCCAAGCCCGCGGTGGCAATATCATGATTCCAGCATTTGCAGTAGGCCGAACTCAAGAGATTTTATATTATTTGGGTATGCTACATAGCGAAGGCTTGCTTCAGGGCTGGCAGGTCGCACTTGATAGCCCTATGGCAATTGAGGTAACAAAAATTTACGACCGCTGGTTTAGATCCTTAGACCAACAAGAAATTAAAGAGGCGAGTCCCTGCGCAAAATCAATACTAAATGACTTTATTCCTAATCTTTATATATCAGTGTCGCCAGAAGAATCAATGGCAATTAATCGCATAAAAAAAGGCGCTATTATCATTGCCGGAAGCGGTATGTGTACAGGCGGAAGAATTCGTCATCACTTTAAACATCGAATTTGGAATGCTGACAACACCATTATATTTTGTGGTTATCAAGCAAACGGTACTTTGGGTAGATTGCTTGTTGACGGCAAATCCCATATCAAAATTTTTAACGATGATTATGCAGTAAAAGCCCAAATTGAAACATTAGGCGGGTTTTCTGCGCATGCGGGACAAGATGAATTGGTCAATTGGATAAGTAAGTTTACAAATAAGCCAACCGTAGTATTAGTGCATGGCGAGCCTACAGCAATGGATGCCTTGACTACACGCTTATGGGAAGACTTAAAAGTCCGCGCAAAAGTCCCACATAAAGGCGAATCTATAGTGTTTTAATTTTTGCTAGTTTTTTCAGTTTGTGCGAAGTATATTTTTTATTTGGCAGTTACGTAACATCTTGAAATACCGAAGAATTTATACATCAACTACTGTTTTTATGACATAAGGTTGAAAAGCAAGTTATCAAAATCCACCAACAACACCTAGTAGAATTTAGGTAAATTCTACTAATCAAGGAGTATGACATGAGTACGATGAAATCACTGATATTTGTTGCGCCAGGTAAAATTGAAATTGCAGAGAAAAAGATCCCCGATGTAGGCCCTAATGATGCTTTAATCAAAATCACCACTACCACTATCTGCGGTACTGATATTCATATTTTTAAAGGTGAGTATCCTGTTGCTAAAGGCTTAACCATTGGGCATGAGCCGGTAGGTGTTATTGAAAAGCTTGGCAGTGCAGTCATGGGCTACAAAGAAGGTCAACGCGTTATTGCCGGCGCCATTTGTCCAACCTTTACCTCGTATGCCAGTCAAGATGGCTTTCCATCACAAGATGGCGGCTATATTGGGGCTGACGGTAAATGCTCTTGCCACGGCTACAAAGCAACAGGTGGCTGGCGTTTTGGTAATCATATTGATGGTACGCAAGCGGAATATGTTCTTGTGCCCGATGCACAGGCTAATTTATGCCCAGTACCCGATGGTCTTACCGACGAGCAAGTGCTGATGTGTCCTGATATTATGTCAACGGGCTTTAAAGGCGCGGAAAACGCCAACATTCAGATTGGCGACGTTGTTGCTATATTTGCTCAAGGTCCAATTGGCTTATGTGCTACCGCTGGGGCGAAGCTCAAGGGTGCCTCAATGATTATTGCCATTGATAGCAACAACGAGCGCTTAGCCATGTCAAAGAAGCTAGGAGCCGACATTACACTTAATTTCAAAGAAGTTGATGTGGTTGATGAAATCATGAAAATAACCGGTGGCCGTGGGGTTGATAGCAGTATTGAAGCTCTGGGTTTACAAGCTACATTTAACCAATGTATCAAAGTATTAAAACCAGGCGGCACCTTCTCGAGTCTTGGTGTTTATTCTGAAGATTTAGTCATTCCAATAGCTAACTTTGCGGCGGGTCTTGGCGACCACACAATCCGCACCGCGCTTTGCCCAGGTGGCAAAGAGCGAATGCGCAGATTGATGAATGTGATTGAATCGGGTCGTGTCGACTTTTCAGAAATGGTAACTCATACCTATGCTTTAGATGACATCGTAAGCGCGTATGACTTATTTATGAATCAGCGCGATGGCGTATTGAAAATTGCCATCAAACCCTAACAGGCGATTTGCAATATGACTTAATTGAGTAAAAATACTGAATCATGCATCCCCCAAAAAAGTTAGACAAACCTTCTGGGAGGTATGCATGAGAGTAGGTTCACACGTTCAGTGCGGTAAAATGTGCGAATTGCATCAGCCGTCCAGCTATTAGTGAGCAACGTTTAAGTATTAACAAACAAGGCCAAGTGCTATATGAGTTGAAAACGCCTTATCGGGATAGTACTACCGGTGACCGGAGCAACATAGCGAATGATAACGTGTTCTGACTTATTATTGTGGCGCAAAAACTAAAGCACCTACGCTTGTATCTACTTCAAAATTATTTTGAAGGAATTCGGCTTCGCCAAAGCAATTATTAACCGTTGCCGTTAGATAAATAGTGCCGGTGGATAATCCTGCATATTCGCCCGTTCCGCCCACAAAGTTAAGTTGTTCAGTCCCTTTCAACGTCACGCCAGTTGAGCAAGATAAATCGCCTTGAGAGGGCATTAACAAATCGTTTTGGGTGTATAAAACGCCAGTTCGTTGCTGATTTGACAGTGTGTGATCTAGCGTATAATCGGGATTAAATGCACCGCGAAACACCCCTTCAATTGTTACTTTTTTGGCAATTCGCTTTTTATCTTCTTTAGACAACTCTGTCCAACCGGCACGTTCCAATTTAATTTCAAAACTACCTAGTTGGTTTGGTAACTCGCCTGATGCAAGGCGGCTTACCTCCATAGACGAGGCCCAACCTTTAACGGGAACGTATTCACCCTCTAACACGCCCTTTGTATCTTTGGCCGAAACTTGTCCTGTCAGTAGAAGGCAGGCAAATAAGGTCAAGCATGCTACAAAATTTGTTTTTATCATTGTGATTTTTCCTTTTATAAATATATTTCAGTAAATTTGGTGATTGCCGCGAATGGGATAATCGTTTTCTCTGGTGTATTTTAAACCGCCTAACAAAATATCTAGATTGGGCCGAATAAATGGTGCATTTCCAATTTCAACAATTTGCACTTCTCTATTCGCATTTATCACAAAAGTAGCGGGTTCAGAAAAGATATGGTCGGTTTCTTTAGGTGAGGTAGGTGCCGATAAATACAGGCCCAAATCGAGCATGACATTCTGCTTCAGTCTTGCAAATACAGGAAATGTGACGTCTGGAATGTCTTCATTTAAAAATCGATTTAATTGCGCTACCGAGTCGGCAGAAACGGATACTATTCCAACGCCAATATTTTCGAAATCTTGGCGTTTCTCCTGTAATAAATTTAAGTATTTTACACATACAGGGCAGTGCTGGCCTCTGTAAACCACAACCATGTACCAAACATTTTGCTTTGTTTTCGATAAGTTCGCATTGTCACTTGGAATGAGTGAAATCACGTCTCCATCTTTTGTTCTAACTTGAATATCTGGGAAAATTGATTCTGGTTTGATTGTCATTTGCTACCTTTTTATAAATGACTAATAAATTTACTTATGTGCTTAATTAAGCAAGAGATATACCAATACATAAACTATTGAATATATTACTATTTATTCAATTAAAAAAAGTGCTTTTATTGGCAAGTGTGTAAGAACTACAAACGAAAGTGTATGAATTGACTTATCGAATAAAATCGCGATTATGTTGCTAAAATCATTGCTTATAATATAGCGAAGTCGTTTAGTTTATTCGATTCATAAGACTTTGTTCCGCAATTGTCACCACCTATGTTTAGTTCACACGTTAATTTAGAGGCAGTTCAAGTTATAACAATATTTTTTTAGAAGCGGTCATGGTGTTAATGATGAACAGGGACGTAAAAATCTCTATCAATCAATAGTTGACATTTTAAATGAAAACATTGGTAAGCAATCTTTTATTGCTTTGTTTTTTGTCGCTAGAGCTTGATTCACGTATACTCGTTCTACTAATAATTATGTGCCCTAGATATGACAAACTTAAGTGCCAATGAAAACATCCAAGCCATACTTCATGCCATTAGAAATGAAGAAGCATCACTGCTTAAAAAACACCCGTTTCTGTCTTATCAAAATACCTTGGGCTTCGTTATTTTACTTCTGTCACTAGGCGGTTTGATTGGCCTAGGTGTATTATACTATTTGGCGATTATTCCAGCTTGGCTGTGCATTGTGCTTGCGGCCGTTGTTACATCTATCTCTCATGAACTTGAACACGATCTTATTCATAAACAGTATTTCCGTAAGCAGCCTTTAATCCATAATTTTATGATGCTAACGGTTTGGCTTATGCGGCCAAATACCATCAACCCTTGGTACCGACGCAAAATTCACTTACACCATCATAAAGTATCAGGCACTGAACAAGATTTAGAAGAAAGGCTAGTGGGTAACGGCATTAAAAACCCGTTGTTGCGCTTTTTAGTGATAGTAGATGGTTTGCTTGGATTAATTATCTTTAGTAAACGCTATAAAAAAGAAATCAATGGCTTTAGCTTTGCTCGCGTTTTTAACGCTGGCTTTCCTGTCACAACCGCTTATTTTATTGTACTTTACGGCAGCATAGCGTTTTATGTAGTGAGTTTAGTTTTCCCTGTTGCTCAGCACTTGCCCACTTGGTTACTCAGTATTATGGCGGTATTTGATTTTTTGATGGTGGTGCTTATTTTGCCTAATATCATTCGATCAAGTTCGTTAAACTTTGTGACTTCATCTATGCATTATTATGGTGGCGTTAATAACGTGCTTGAACAAACCCATGTATTAACCAGCCGCTGGTTTATGCCTTTTCAAGTGTTTTGTTTTAATTTTGGTAAAACACATACAATCCATCACCTTATGCCAAATCAACCATTTTATTTGCGCCAAATGATCAGTAAAAATATCCTAAACATTATGCGCCGGCACGGCGTACGCTTTAATGACTTTAGCAGTATTAAAAATGCCAATATGTATAATGTCAAAGGTTAATATTAACAAATGCTGGTTTAATACCCAATAATGGGGACATAACAAGTACTTGGCAAACATGTTTTTTTCCACTATGGTCGTTACACACCAGTCCTTTTTTTGATTGAGCGTACCCTTGCGAAATAAACATAATTATTCCATATTTAAACGGATCTCAAGCTTGATCTTACTAATCCTTTGCGTATTTATAGGTGTCAATCTGTATTTTATGCATACCCAAAATGCGGAAAAATGGTATCAAGTCGAGTCTGAGCAGTTGGGTCGCAGTTTAACTTTACAGGCTGCAAAATTAGTTGCCGCACCATTAGCGCAAGAAGATCAACAAGTCGTTGAACACTATGTTAATGTGGTGAATCAGGGTATGTTCGTGAAAGGTGCGGTCTTATTTAATGAATCAGGTGAACGCTACGCGCAACAAGAAGAACGCCTTTCGGTAGTTGAAATAATGAAGCAAACTGATATTGAGCCGCTAGTCTTTGTAGAAGATATCGTTTTTGAAGGCGAAACCATTGGCTACATTAAACTTGTAATTGATAAACATGCCATAACGCTACACCATCGACAATTTAATCAAAATCAATTATCACAAAGTATTTTAATGATTGTACTTAGTATTATCGCGGCAGCGCTTGCCACTCGTTTATTTTATAAAGTACGAGAAAGTTATCAGATTGTAGAAAGCCAAGATGGCTTAGTATAAGTTGTCGCCAATGTGTGCGATGGCTTGATTCTACTGAAGTATAAAAATCGATGCGCTTTTTGACTCATCGTGGATATTTTCAGACCTCGCACCATCAATCAATAAATATACGGAAATAATTCTTATTCGTCTGCTGACTGACGTGTGCCAATGAAACTTGCTGCAAGTCTGCTAAGGTCTTTGCGATTATTGGCAATCTAAGGGGGGTGTTAGGCTGACCTTGATAGCCGTGCAGAGGCATATCAGGCGCATCGGTCTCAAGCAGAAGGTGTTGCAATGGTATCTTGCTAATGGTTTGACGCGTTTTAATTGCTCTATCATAAGTAATAGTACCGCCCACACCTAGCGCAAATCCCATTTCAATATAAGTATGCGCTATTTGCAGGCTACCGCTAAACGCGTGGATAACACCGCCGTATGCAAATTGATAATGTTTAAGTGCACGAATAAGCGCGTTATGTGATTGTCTGTGATGCAGAATAAGGGGCTTTTGAAGTGTCATTGCAATTTCTATTTGCGTATTAAGCACCTTTTCTTGATACGCCATATCAATCGCTAGCGTGCTATCTAACCCGCACTCACCCATAGCTACATATTTGCCTTCATACCTCTTAGCGTGTTCATAAAGAGCCTCTACTTGCATATTAAAGGCGCTCGCTTCAAGTTTCTCTATAAAATAAGGATGCAGACCCAGTGCAATATCTAACTGAGCGCTTTGTGCATTTACCGCACTTTGCGCCTGTAAGGCTAGCAGCAATGAAAACTGTTCAACGCCTAAACCTGGCACTAATAATCTAGAAATACCGTTTGCCGCACATTCTTTTAGTATCTTCGCGTGCTGGTTTTTAAATGCCGGTAAGTCAAAATGGCAGTGACTGTCAATCATATGTCCGCCGTGTACGATTTACGCAAAAACTAAAATTAAGGCTTATTTAAGGCATTAAACGTGCAGTTGACCATTCGCCGTTTTCAAGCTTATTATATTCGAAACGGTCATGTAATCGATGCTCTCCACCTTGCCAAAATTCAATTTGTTGTGGTTTAACAAGATAGCCACCCCAAAAATCAGGCAGCGGAATATCACCTTTAGCAAACTTTTCTTTCATTTGCATAAACTGAGTCACTAATAATTGCCGCGTTGAAATGGGCGAGCTTTGTTTGCTCGCCCATGCGCCTAATTGGCTATCTTTAGGTCTTGAGAAGAAATACTTAGCTACTGCGGTTCTTGATAACAGTTCGGCAGTGCCGCAAACTCTTACCTGACGCTCTAAAAAATACCAAGGGAAATGCAAACTAATATTAGCATTATTGGCCAGTTCTTTAGCTTTACGACTGCCTAAATTAGTGTAAAACACGAAACCTTCATCACTCACGTCTTTTAGTAATACAATACGCTGACTGGGTTGACCCTTTTCATTCACCGTTGCTACGGTCATGGCATTAGGGTCAGGCAACTCTGCGTTTATTGCATCAGTTAGCCACTTATGAAACAAATCCATTGGGTTTGCGGTTAACACATCGTTATCTAGTGTGCCTCGCTTATATTCTTTGCGAAAATCATGCAACGGTTTCATTTTGAATATCCTAAAAGTTTACGCGTCTTATCTCAATATTGGTAAAGGGATTTATACAAGCTATCAACAATCTAGAACTAGCATTATTTGTATTATTTGAGGTAGTCGTCTCCATACCCTAATGAACGCAATGCACGTTCGTCATCAGCCCAACCTGATTTCACTTTTACCCAAAGTTCAAGAAACACTTTATTATCAAATAATACTTCCATGTCTTTGCGCGCCTCAGCGCCCATGGTTTTTAAATGCGACCCATTTTTACCAATAATCATGGGTTTTTGACTGGCTCTTTCCACTAAGATAAGACCGTGTATATGGTACACACCCTTTGGCGTTAAGGAAAACTGTTCAATTTCAACGGTAACCGAATAGGGTAATTCGTCACCCGTAAAACGCATTAACTTTTCACGTATTATTTCGGCAGCCATAAATCGACTAGATCTGTCGGTAACATGGTCGTCAGGAAAGAAAAACGGACTTGGGGGTAATTGAGCAAATACTAATTCTCTTAGGTGTTCAACGCTTTTACCCTGTTTTGCTGATACCGGTAAAATATGCTCAAAATCATGTTTTTCGCTCAGTGTCGCAATGGTATCCAATAAATCTTTTTTCTCTGTCACTTTATCGATTTTATTGACGATAAGCCAACAAGGTAAATTTGCACGTTTAACTTTTTCAAGTACCAGATCATCGTCAGTTGTCCAGCGAGTCCCTTCTATCACAAATAGTACAAGCGAGACGTCAGCAAAAGAACTAGCCGCCGCTTTATTCATAAGCTTATTGATTGCGCGTTTTTCATCAGCATGAAGTCCAGGAGTATCGACGTAAATCGCCTGCTTATTATCAAGTGTATCTATGCCCATAATGCGGTGGCGGGTAGTTTGCGGTTTGCGTGAGGTGATACTCACTTTCTGTCCCAAAATGCGATTCAATATTGTCGATTTACCCACATTTGGGCGCCCAACAATAGTAATCATTCCACAGTATGTATCATTCATTAAGATAAGCTCTCTAATATCAGTTTCGCTGATTCTTGTTCTGCAATTCTTCGACTACGCCCCACACCAATTTCAGATAATGACAACGCATTTACATCACACTTGACAGTAAAGGTTTGAGCATGGTCTTTACCCTTTATATCAATAACATTGTAATCGGGTAGTTCAAGTTGGCGACCTTGTAGGAATTCTTGCAACTGTGTTTTACTATCTTTGATTTGCAAATTTGGATCAAGAGCATGCAATCTTTTTTCATATAATTTATCAATTGTGGCACTGGTTTTTGCTAATCCTGAATCGAGATATATCGCACCAAAAATCGCTTCAACCGCATCTGCTAATATTGACTCTCGTCGGCGACCGCCACTTTTCATTTCACCCGGACCAAGTTTAATTAGATCCCCTAATTCTAATTCACGCGCTATTTTAGCCAAGGTTTCACCTTTCACCAAGTTAGACCGCATTCGAGTAAGTTTACCCTCAGGAGAATTTGGAAATTTTTCGTAAACACGTTCGGCAATCACCAAGCCCAATACAGCGTCGCCTAAAAACTCTAACCGTTCGTTATGTTTTTTTGCCGCGCTTCTATGCGTAAGCGCTTGATTAAGCAGTTTAATATCAGTAAATTCGTAACCTAGCTGCTTTAGCAACTTAATATGCGGGTTTATCAAGGCTTACCTCGCTTTTGAGATACGCATGTTGCCTAGTGACTATTGTTCTGCTGCTACTTGGTAGCATAGCCATTTGTTCTATTCGCATTTTAGTCAATGCTGCCGATACGGTTAAAACGCACACCTGTGGGTACCCACGTTGGCAACATATCATCCTCGGCACGTTCAAATTCAAAGCTCATCCAAACAAATACGGCTTTACCCACAATATTTTCTTCTGGCACATAACCCCAAGCACGACTATCTAAAGAGTTGTCTCGGTTATCGCCCATAACAAAGTAATGGCCTTGCGGCACTACATATTTCCCAGGGGCTTCTAAGCGTCTTGGATTACGTAGTATCATGTGTTCGGCATTGCCAATTTTTTCGTTAAACAATGATAAAGCGGCGCCATGCTCTTCTATGTTGCTGCGACCAACTGACTCTAAAGACACAGGTATTTCTGGCTCACACGCTTGCCCTGAGGGGCAAGGCGCATTAATGAATATTTGCTTGCCACGATAATAAATCGTCTCACCGGGCAAGCCTACCACTCGTTTTATGTAATCAACTCGCTCATCATCCGGAAACTTAAATACAATAACATCGCCACGTTCTACATCACCAGTATTGATAATTTCATTTCGAGCAACAGGATCTTTTAGGCTATATGCAAACTTTTCTACTAACAAGAAGTCTCCTACTAATAATGTCGGAAACATCGAACCAGAAGGGATTTGGAAGGGTTCGTAAATGAAAGATCTAAATACCATTACACCAAAAAATATTGGAAACATTTGTTTGCAAAAGTCTACCGCTGCTGGTAATTCGTGCGATTGAGCTAATTTACCTGATGCCTGTAATTCAGCCCCTAAGGCCGCAGAACTTTGACCAAGACCGTCTTGATTAACACCGCTTAGTTCTGACTTTTTAGGCGCAAAAAATAATACGTACGCAAGCCAAACGAGGCCCGTTATAGCGCTCACCGCCACTAAAAATATCGAAAAATAATTGGCCATTAGTGGTCCACCTTAAGAATGGCTAAGAACGCTTCTTGTGGTAACTCAACATTGCCAACTTGCTTCATGCGTTTTTTCCCATCTTTTTGTTTTTGTAATAGTTTCTTTTTCCGGCTAATATCGCCGCCGTAACACTTCGCAATGACGTTTTTACGTAATTGTTTAACCGTACTGCGCGCAATAACGTGATTACCAATAGCCGCTTGTATGGCAATATCAAACATTTGTCGGGGAATGATTTCACGAAGCTTTTCAACAAGATCTCTGCCGCGATAGGGTGCGTTATCTTTGTGCGTAATCATGGCTAGGGCATCAACTCGCTCGCCGTTAATTAAAATATCAAGACGGCACATCTCTGCAGCTTGAAAACGCGTAAAGTTATAGTCAAGTGATGCAAAGCCTCGACTGGTAGACTTTAAACGGTCAAAAAAGTCTAATACCACTTCCGCCATAGGTAAGTCGTAAGTCACTGCCACCTGCTTGCCATGGTAAACCATGCTTGTTTGCATGCCGCGCTTTTCAACACACAAGGTAATGACACTGCCTAAATATTCTTGTGGCACTAAAATATTCGCCGTTACAATAGGCTCGCGTATTTCTTCAATGTCATTTACAGCAGGTAATTTAGACGGATTGTCGACTTTTAAAATCTCACCTTTGGTGGTTTTAACTTCATATACTACCGTTGGGGCGGTAGTGATAAGGTCAAGATTGTATTCTCGTTCAAGTCGCTGTTGGATAATTTCCATATGCAGCATACCCAGAAAACCAATACGAAAGCCGAAACCAAGCGCCGTTGAACTTTCTGGCTCATAAAACAGTGAAGAATCATTTAAACTCAGTTTCGCTAGGGCATCACGAAAGTCTTCATATTCGTCAGAACTGATTGGAAATAGCCCCGCATACACTTGTGGCTTTATTTTCTTAAAGCCCGGTAGAGCTTTTGCCGCAGGATTTTTACTGAGCGTTATGGTGTCACCCACTGGCGCCCCATTAATTTCTTTTATGCCCGCAATAATAAAGCCTACTTCGCCGGTTCTTAATACAGGCATTTCTGTTTGCTTAGGTGTAAACACACCTATTTTATCAGCCTGATGCACCATACCAGTCGACATTATTTTAATTTTGTCTTTTGTATGTAATTCGCCATTAACAATCCGTACTAAGGATACGACGCCTTGATAGTTGTCAAACCAAGAATCAACAATAAGTGCTTCAAGCGGAGCATCTTTATCGCCTACTGGAGGTGGTATTTGATTCACGATAACTTCTAATACATCGTGAATGCCCTCGCCAGTTTTAGCCGAGCAGCGCACTGCATTGATGGCATCGATGCCTACGATATCTTCAATTTCTTCAGCAACGCGATCTGGTTCGGCTTGTGGTAAGTCTATCTTATTTAAGATAGGCACCACTTCCATATTAAGGTCCATTGCGGTATAGCAGTTTGCTAGGGTTTGTGCTTCAACGCCTTGACCAGCATCTACTACCAACAATGCGCCTTCGCAGGCCGCTAGCGAGCGCGAAACTTCATAGCTAAAATCGACATGCCCTGGGGTATCAATAAAGTTTAGTTGGTATTTTTCACCATTTTTAGCGGTATAATACAAAGTTACACTCTGGGCCTTAATTGTAATGCCCCGCTCTCTTTCTATATCCATTGAATCTAACACTTGTTCAGCCATTTCACGCTTTGTTAAACCGCCGCACTCTTGGATTAATCTATCTGACAAGGTAGACTTACCATGGTCAATGTGCGCAATAATACAGAAATTACGAATATTCTTAAGTTGCATAAAAAAAGAGTTACCTGCTTTGTAATAAATCGACGAAATAAAACAGCAAAATATGCCTGTGTATAAAGTACGCGGATATTACCGTTTTGTAAGGCAAATTGCGAACAATCATGCTTAATAAGCATCACTTAATCGCAAGTTGCACGTAATTCACTCAAGTAATAGTCGTTAATTGACGGGCGATTAGTCAGTAGTTTACGCTTATTACATCGATTAGCCTGTTTAAAACAACTTTGCACAATGCAATTACAGTCGCCCTAAGAAACCTTGTGAACAGGAATTTCGTGTTTGTGAGTCATCACTGCTTGTTTTGTCGCACCCAAGAATATTGGCGTAAATCGATATCTATTTGATGGTTTCTTTGAAAACGCAGATGCCCACCAAAAGCCAGCTAATGCCGCTATGCTTGACACACCTAAGGCTATTAACTCATGCATATTAGGGAATATAAATGTAAAAAGCGCTGCGGTTATCATCATGGCCACTAAAGGCACAATATAGATCATTATAGATGCGTACAACAATGCTTGCTCACTTATGCCTATTTTAACTTGCTGACCCACCACCAATGGGCTTGGTACAGTGAGTAAAATGTGCTCTGGTTTAGGCGTAAACGCTTTTGCAATGGTACTGGTGGGGCAAGCATCGCTTGCTTTGCAACTGCTGCACGTTGTTTTAACCTGGGTTTCGACCCACACTTGGTCACCTTCTACTGCTACGACCCTGCCGGTTTCTTCAATCATACTTACTTGCTCACCTAAGGCTTTTCAATTAAAACGATAGAATTAGCAATTTTATTTGCCGTCTCTATTGGTACTTCACCAATGACAGTGACCTGCAGCCGGCCATCGGAAATTGACACTACCGATGTGGCATCGGTGGTCACCGCAAGGTCTTCTTGGCTTACATCTGCCGCTTGCATTACGTAAATTGAAATATCAACAAGTCCATCACTTAGCATCAAATATTCTGCGGGTTGTCCAGTGACTGCAATGCGCCTAAGATTTTGCGCCACCATTTGCATGCCAACCGGCATATAGCTAACCGTCCATGGTAACTGCTGATTTTTAGAAATGTCGGTGGCCGCTACTGGTGGCAATTGTTCAGCCTGAATTTTTTCAAAATTTTCTTTCACTTCATCGTCAATTTTCAGTTGCGTGACTTGTATTTGTTCTAGCAGCACGCCTTTATTGTCGTACATATTTTGCTTCAACAACAAACCCGTTTGTTCGTCTAACCACAAGTGATATTGATAGCGGGATTTATCTTTGCTTATCACTCTAATTTGCTGAGCCATGCGGCCCGACACTCTATTACGTCCCATCAACAATACATCATATCCGTTATTCAGAATATCAGGGCTATGGATAAATGCACTAGGAATTGGCCCATCTATAGCTGACGCTCTAATGCTGATAGGCGCAAAGCCCGGTTCAAAAATACTGACTTTATTATTTATTCGAATTTGCTCAAAACCGGGACCATTTAGTAAACTTAATTGCTCGGCTGTTTCGCCACTATCTAATACTGCATGTCGCCAAACATAGGGCATGGTCTCTCGTCTTGGACTAGACACCACAAAATTAATTTCAAAGGATGTTTGCTGAATTGTATTTGCGAGTCGTTTCATCCATGCACGAGCAGATAATGCATCAAAATCGTTCTCATTAATAACCGTACTTTGGTTAGGGGAATTGATGTTAAGGGCGCTATTGGCAGCATCTGCAATATTCTGGTGTTGTTCTTGCTGAACTTCATCAGGCAGCGTTGTCTCTTGACCTACCCTTGAGTCTAACTCAGAAACTTGAACTGCTATTGATTTTCCCGCTGCACCAAACAGCAAAATGAAAACAGCCGCTAATACAAAAAGTAGTTGCGGCTGTGTATTCTTTAATTTAGATGTCATATCACCACTTAATCATCATCTACTGACAATTAGCAAAGTTATTTAGGGATCTCGTCTTTTTCGTCAAGCTTTTCATCGTTTGCCGACGCATCTACTGTCGTCACATCCAAATTGCGAAGCTTTTTTTGTCGCGCATGGTCTTGAATTAAAGCATTAACTTGACGACGCTGCTCTAACAACTGATTCATTCTATCTTGCTCAATATTATTACTTGTTTGCAAGCTTACCGGCGCTAATCCGCCTTGCGGACCTAATATAGGCGGCGCAGTAGTGAATGGATCAGACACTTCGGGCTGATTGTATGTTTGGAAACCAAAAATAACTAAGGCCGTAACACACGCTACCATCGCAAGTTGCCCGCTTTGTTTCACAATAGGTAACACTGCCGCAACAATGGGTAACTCTCGCCATGTGGGTTTTGGTGCAACCATTGGAAGTTCATTTTCTAGCGCTAGCGCTACCCGGTTACTAATATCAAAGGTAACATCGGTCGACATGTCATTACGCAGCAAGTCGCGCGTTAAATGATAACTTCGCCACTTGGCACTTAACATAGGATCCATAGTAATTTGCTTCGAAAACGGTTGTTTATTCGCGTTTTCACTGACCAACTCACCATCGACTAGTGCCGATACATTTTCATACTCTTGTGTCATATAAGCAATACCCTGAACAATCATAACCATTTGAGTATCAAATTCGTTTTTTGTTCAATTTGTTGTACTGAATATTTGTTTATTCAGCTTGAGTACAATATCAATAACCATATCGATACTCAAAATAGTTTACACAAGCCAGAACAGAAATAAAACTCAATTTTCTATTAACGGCACGATAACCTTGTCTATAGCTTCCCTAGCCCTAAAAATCCTTGACCTAACTGTTCCCACAGGACACTCCATAACAGCAGCAATCTCTTCATAACTTAAACCTTCAATTTCTCGTAAGGTGATTGCTGCACGCAAATCGTCTGGTAAATTATCTATGGTCGCAAACAACTTTGTTTGCAATTCTTCCGACAACAACGTTTTTTCAGGTGATGCATTTTCTCTTAGGGCATCGCTCCCATCATAATAATCGGCATCTTGTGCGTCTACATCGCTTGCAGGTGGTTTACGACTTTGCGAGGTTAAATAGTTTTTAGCACTATTGACCGCAATGCGATATAACCACGTATAAAAAGCGCTGTCGCCTCTGAAGTTCGGCAGTGCCCTGTAAGCTTTTATGAAAGCTTCTTGCGTAACGTCTGCTACGTCACCCGAATTTTTGACGTAACGTGAGACGATGTTCATCACTTTGTTTTGATGCCTCACTACCAGCAAATTAAAAGCATTTTTATTGCCACTTTGCACTTGCTTCACGAGTTCTTGATCTGTTTTCTGCTCGCTCATTGATGCCATATCTCCTAAATACTCCTACAATCATGGCTGCGGGCAAGTTGCTATTATTGACCCAAGCTTTTCCAATTAGTTCGAATTTTATTACTATTATCTTTTAAAAACATTCTATCTTACTATTTTAATACACATTACACTGAATAATCCATTAGGGGTTTAGTATTGTCTTACAAAGGGTTAGTATTCTGTAAGTGAACGGCATTGTGCCAATATCATTTCAATCGACTATCAAAATAAAATGCCCAAAAAAACGAAATTACATCAGCGACAAATAGAACATACTTGCGACCTACTTGTTATAGGCAGTGGAGCTGCCGGCTTAAGCTTGGCCTTGAATATTGCTGACGATTGTAACGTCATAGTATTAAGTAAAAGCGATATTAACGAGGGCAGTACCCGATACGCTCAAGGCGGTATTGCAGCGGTATTTGATGATAACGACTCAATCGAAAACCATATTCAAGACACCCTAGCAGCTGGCGCCGGCATTTGCGCGACTGAGGTGGTTCGTTTTACCGCACAAAATGCTAAACAGTCAATGCAGTGGTTAATTGATAAAGGCATGCCGTTTGATCAAGAAAAAGATGAGAATGGTGACCTAAAATTTCATCTAACTCGCGAAGGTGGTCATTCACATCGTCGCATTTTACATGCCGCTGACGCGACTGGCGCCGCGGTGCAAAATACATTGTCAGACAGTGTGAAGCAACACCCTAACATTCATCTATTTGAACGTTACAATGCAATAGATTTAATCAAGAAAAATAAACACGATAGTTATTGTTTAGGTGCTTATGTATGGAACAGGAAAAAGGAACAGGTCGAAGTAATACGCGCAAAGTATATTGCCCTAGCAACCGGCGGTGGGAGTAAAGTATATCAATATACTTCTAATCCAGATGTATCAAGTGGCGATGGTATTGCCATGGCGTGGCGAGCAGGATGCGATATTGCTAATATGGAATTTAATCAATTTCATCCTACGTGTTTGTTTCATCCAGACGCGGGTAATTTTTTGATAAGCGAAGCGTTGCGCGGTGAAGGCGCTTTTTTATGTCATGCTGATGGCACACGTTTTATGCATAAATTTGACGAAAGAGCCGATTTAGCCCCGCGTGACATAGTCGCTCGAGCCATTGACTTTGAAATGAAACGCTTGGGCGCCGACTGTATGTATTTGGATATAAGTCATAAATCGAGCGACTTTATCGTTAAGCATTTTCCAAATATATACCGAAAATGCCGTGCCTTGGGAATTGATATTACGCGCCAGCCCATACCCGTTGTTCCTGCTGCGCATTATAGCTGCGGTGGTGTGGCTACTAATTTGGATGCTAAAACGACCCTTGATAACGTGTATGCCATTGGTGAAGTAGCCTACACGGGCCTGCATGGCGCTAACCGCATGGCAAGTAATTCATTGCTAGAGTGTATCGTTTTTGCGCATGCTTGCGCTAAACACATCATTAATACAACCTTACCCGCTCACTCAGCATACCAACATGTGGCTATTGAACCTTGGGATGAAAGCCGCGTGATTGATTCTGATGAAGCTGTTATTATTCAACATAATTGGCACGAATTACGTTTATTTATGTGGGATTACGTCGGCATTGTTCGCACAAACAAACGCTTAGAACGTGCACAACGTCGCATTAATTTACTTAAGCAAGAAATTGATGAGTATTATTCGAACTTTAAAATTAGCAACAACATGTTAGAGCTTAGAAACTTAGTGTGCGTGGCTCAATTAATTGTTATGTGCGCGATGCAGCGAAAAGAAAGTAGAGGTTTACACTACAATTTAGACTATCCCAATTTACTGCCTTTATCAGGACCCACAGTGATAAATGAAAACAATAAATCAGATTAGGCGATTAAATTTTCTCTAGCGGTTCAATTTGACCGCTCAAATGCATTCGTTCTTTATGTTGTCCCTTAGACATTAACCAGAAACGAAGGTCAGAGCTCAACGCTTGCTCAGCGCTTTTAGTGCCCAATACACCCGGTAACTGTGTCGAATATTGCAATACAGTATTTGCGGGCAATGCTATTGGCTGATGAAACACTATTTTAACAGTAAACGGTTGCTTATAAAAAGCTTGTTGGTGGGCTATTTTTGACAGTACCCATGCTTTTGAGTACATGCCGTGGACAATTGCCTTTTTGAAACCCAATATTTTGGCCGTTAATGGATGTAAATGGATGGGATTAAAGTCACCTGATACCTTCGCGTATTTCCTGCCTACATTAGCGCTAAAATATAAATCTTCAGAGTGATTTTCAGTATCTATATCGCTCTGTTTAGCATTCCGCATTTGCTGCTCGATAATATTCATTTGTGAAGCGCCACGCTGCAGCTTGAGCCACTTTGGTAGGTCTTTGTATTGATTGGCTTGTAAATCAATACCAGTGAGATCATGCTTGGTTCTGGCTAAATAGTAACTAGTCGCCTTCACTAATGTTTCGTTTGTTACATCGATATCAGCATAGCCTGCACTAGTGACCAATTCAAACAACCAACCTTTACGATGTAAGTATACATTTGCAAACTCGGTTTTAATACGCAAGGTAGCCGTTTGATCAGGTAAGCAATTTACCTCTATTTTATTCGCTAAATGTACCAAACCCATAGGTTTAAATGGAAATGCTTTGTCAACCATCATATCGAGTTGCAACGGCAATGAAAGGGTTTGTATGTAGTTAGGATGCACGACTGCTGCAAAGCAATTATCCCAGTGCGTTAAAGCGTTATAACGATCACAATGTTTAGCCCGAATGGAAATCAACTTTTCTCGTACCAAAGGAGGCATCGTTATGGGTAAACGGTCGCATGGCTTCGGCTTAAAGGCTATCGCTTTGGCGTATAACGCAAACATATTAGATTTCAAGTGAGGGTTTCTTCTATTTGACGCTCAGACCATATCAATACTCTACACAGCGAACAAAACTCTTGCGCTTGCAGTTGATGTTTTGGTACAAAAATCGTGTGATAACGAGTAGACGACCACGGTTTTACAACACCTTGGGTTTCGTCTACAAACACTAACCAAGCCCCCAAACCAAAAACTCTACAGCGATTAATATCGAGTATAAATGTAAGTGAGCCATTGCTTAATTGACACTCTGCTAAATTTGCTTCATTAATGACTAGGCGGTGATTGACTCTTTCGTTGCGTGATTTAGAATCTTGCCAATTCAGATATAAAAGTGACAGCAAAAAAACCATACCCGATTGCATTAGCAATCTAAGCTCCCATTTAGTATCTAAGCTTATACAAACTGCTAAATAGCTGACACACAATATGGTTAGATTCACTCTATAATTAAATTGGTATGTCGATAATACATTTATGGTAAACAATTAGTTACACAGCCGGTTCATAAAGCTTTCGAGCTCGCAATAAAATATGCTTTATTCGCGTATTTTTACGCGTGCTAGGACCGTAGCGACCATTTTGGCTAAGTCAGGGTCAGTACAAGATTGGTGCCCCATAAACCATGCGAACAAATCTGGGTCGTCACACGTTAAGAGACGTTCAAACGTTTCTTTTTCGGCGAATGTTAATGTATCAAAGGCTTGCTCAACAAAAGGTAGCAATAATACATCAAGCTCTAACATGCCGCGGCGACACGCCCATTTTAATCTTGCCACTCTTTTTGCTTCAAATACTTTGGCTTCCAAAAAATATTCTCCCGTTAGTATTATGTGTAAACAAAGAGTTTACCATTAACCACTAGCGCAAAACACTGATCTTCTAAAATTCGTTTACGAAGATAGTCGAATCGAAGCGCTTGCAAAGATATAATTCGTCCATACTTTATAACATTACGATAAGCGTAATAATCGACATCGCATTTCGCGCTAATAAAAATGACGACGTAGCGACTATATGACGCTAATATCAATGCTATTAGTATTGCTTAATTAACGGGGAAATTATCTTGACTCAACACTCATTTATTGCAGCTTTGACAGATACACAGCTTATTCAGATTAGTGGCGAACAACGGCATGAATATCTGCATGGGCAAATTACCGTTGCGACGAAAGCGTTTGATCCCAATACTGCTCGTATTGCAGCGCATTGTGACTTTAAAGGTAAAATGTTTAGCACTAGTTTAATTTCTGAATATCAAGACGCATTTTTAATGTCGATGCATGTTGAATCAGTCAATGAAAGCATAAGTCAGTTAAAAAAATATGGGGTGTTTTCAAAGGTTGATATTAGCATTTCTAGTGAACTGAAAAGTTTCGGAATTGTTGGCAAGCAGCACCTAAAAGACCTCAAAGTGCTGTTTCCTGAGATTGCGCTAGACGCCGTTCAAGCTAAGCATTTTGCGGTAATAAGCAACCAGTTTGGACAAGCGATATGTTTCATCGATACCGTAAATATGACCGAAAACGGGCTAGCATACTTGTGCCATTTAACACAAAAGGGTGTACAGCGTTTGCATGATATTACCGATAATCAGCCATTTGTGGCGCCTGATTATTGGAATCAGCTTGAAATAGCCGCGGGTATTGGCAATATTCAAACCGCCACGCTCGGTCAATTTGTTCCCCAAATGCTAAATTTACAGAGCATTAACGCAATTGATTTTGATAAAGGTTGCTATATGGGACAAGAAGTTGTCGCCCGTACCAAGTTTTTGGGTAAAAACAAACGCGCAAGCTATATTCTAAAAACAAACCAGATGACTAAAGCAAATGCTGGTGACATAGTTGAAATCCAAATGGGCGATAATTGGCGCCGTGGCGGCACGATTGTGCGCGCCGCATACACCGATGAATCAGGTTTTAATGCGCTAGCGGTTTTGGCGAATGACACCAATGTAGGCAGTGTGGTACGCTTAAAAGATACAGATATAGAAATGACGGTAACGGCTGTGCCATATACTATGCTTGAATAGCGAGCTACTGCTAACATCTCTTAAATACACATTAATCATCAAAGGAATTTTATGCAAATTGCTGACAATCATGTAGTCACTTTACACTACTCAGTAAAAACCCCCGATGGCGATCTTATTGATGCGTCTGAAGACAAAGAGCCATTGGCTTTTATTCAAGGCTCAAAGTATATGATCGCAGGATTAGAAGAAGCCTTGTATGGCAAACAAAAGGGTGAGCACTTTGAGCTTACCATAGCGCCTGACAAAGCCTATGGCCAGCGTCAAGATCAGCTTGTTCAACAAGTTCCCGCACAGATGTTTGAAGACATGAACGTTGAAGTGGGTATGAGTTTTAGAGCAACGACCGATCAAGGTGAACAGTCAGTCATCATTATTGATGCTGATGATGAAAGTGTAACCGTTGATGGCAACCATCCATTATCAGGTATGACCTTGGTATTTGAGGTCACCATAGAGGATGTGCGTGAAGCGACCGCTGACGAAATAGCACATGGTCACGTTCATGCAAGCGGTGGTTGCGGGCATTCACACTAATGACTGTTAGTAGGCTTAATAAGAAATAAAGTAAGTTGTCTTGCTTAAATAGTCACTCGCCAAAATATCTTCACCATAGCGCTGATTAACTCAGCGCTTCATCACCTTCTTCACCCGTGCGAATGCGAATGGCACGTTCAACATTATAGACAAATATTTTACCATCCCCAATTTTACCTGTTCTGGCTACGTCAGTAATAATTTCGATGACTCGCTCCACTATATCGTCATCAATGACGACTTCTATTTTTACTTTTGGTAAAAAATCGACTTGATACTCAGCGCCTCGATATAATTCTGAATGTCCCTTTTGGCGGCCAAATCCTTTCACTTCAGTGATCGTTAAGCCCGAAACTCCCACACTCGACAATCCTTCTCTGACGTCATCTAGTTTAAACGGCTTAATAATTGCTTCAACTTTTTTCATGCTAATTACTCATCATCGTAAATGGTAGGAATAGGCTTACGTTTATGCTGAGTTTTAAAATAAATAGTTAATAATTTATTATCTGCATCAGCATCTTGGCTCTTGCCTTCTAGAAAATCGTCAATTTGATCGTAGCTTACCCCTAATGCGGACTCATCGGTTAACTGCGGTTTCAGACTCTCTAAATCGGCTGTAGGCGGTTTAGTAATTATATGGTCAGGGGCACCTAAAAAGCTAGCAATTTGCCTCACTTGGCGTTTATTTAGACCGAATAAAGGCGCTAAATCGCATGCACCATCACCATACTTCGTATAAAATCCAGTAATATTTTCAGCGGAGTGATCAGACCCCAACACTAAACCTCGCGTTAAACCAGCGATATCGTACTGTATTGCCATGCGTGAGCGTGCTTTGGCGTTACCCTTTACAAAATCGTCAAGTTCTGGGCTTACATCGCTTAGTGCACCATCAATTTCTTGCAACGCATTTAGTGCGCTGGTGTGAATAGCATCGGCGGCATCTTTGACGTTAGCGGTAATAGCCATAGTGGGTTGAATAAAATCTATACAGGCCTGTGCGTCAGACTCATCAAGTTGCACGGCATAAGGTAATCTTACTGCGATAAAACGATATTGATTACTGTTTTCTTCGGCATTTAATTGATTAACCGCTAGTTGTGCTAAACGCCCTAGTAAACATGAATCTATACCTCCGCTTATGCCCAATACCAACGAATGCAAAGTAGCACTTTTAAGCTGGCGTTTAATGAATGTGATCCTACGCTTAACTTCACTGCTTGGGTCTATACTGGGCAACACACGCATTTCGTCGATGATTGCCTGTTTGGTCATTTGAAACTCCATATTAACTGATTAAAATTATTGAATTGCCGATATAACTATAGCTTTCTGTTCACTAGCGGTTAGTCACCTATTCAAATTAAGTGACTAGGTATGTGAATATGTAAGTATTACATAGTTAACATACCGATACCCCGCTATTTTTGTCTTATAGTGTACCTGTATCAAATAGGAGTAATGAAGTGATATTTGGCGTTAACCACACATGAGCAGCGTAAACTCGGTAATCAATCCCAACACAACTGCGTTGCGCTCAGCGCGCACGATAGCACTTCATTATCCCTTAAAGAATACTCAGTCTACACAAAAAAGGCAACAACGAGGCCTTACCTTATTGGAAATGTTAATCGCGCTAGCAGTTGCCGCTATTGTATTGACGGTTGTAGCGCCTAGCGTACAAAATCTTTTAGCTAAAAATAGAGTAACTTCTGAAATAAACGAACTGAGTGCGGTCATTCAATTTGCTCGGTATACCGCCATTGATCAAAACAGTCGCACCTTGGTCTGCCCTGCTTCCGATTTTGCAAATTGCAGTACCAACTGGAATCAAGCTAAAATTGTATTTATTGATAATAATAACAATAACAAGCGTGACACATCAGAACCTTTGCTGTTGACCACACAAATAGTTTCAAGTGTAAACAGTATGACGGGACCCGATACGCCATTAGTATTTTTAGATTCAGGAGCAACCACCGCAAGCGTCAGTATAAAGGTGTGTCCCGATGAAAATAGCAACGCAACGGCCCGTGCGATCAATATTAATGCGCAAGGTCGCGTTAGAGTGAGTATTGATAGTGATAACGACGGCGTATATGAAGATACCGATGGAAATGATCTAAGCTGTAGTTAATCGATTTTGGCGGTCTATGATCTTGGTTACCTAGCATAATTCTTATGCCTAGTATTTCTTAATCCGATAAATTTTTAGGCACCTTTTTGTATCACTACCGACAGTCTATACGTGTGGTCAGTTGTTTGATCTTGTTAAACAGCTACACTTGCCTAGGTTAACTCACATTTTATGATGGTAATGGATGACCACTGCGCACAAGCAACGCTTATATAAAAAAAATACACATGGTTTTAGCCTAGTTGAAGTTATCATAACCATTGCCATATTGTGGATAGTTCTTGGCGTTATTGCTCCAAATGCAAAAAGGATTTTAGATTACAATAGAATGGTGGCTGATATTAATCAGGCAAGCGCTGTTTTTCGATTTGCACGCACTCATGCAATCAGTACCTATGAAACGACAAAGGTGTGTCCAACAAGGGACTATAGCCAATGCACTTTAAATTGGACTCAAGCCTTAATGGTATTTGTTGATCGCAATCATAATGACATTCGGGACGACGACGAACCGTTACTAGTCGCCAGTAGCGCAATTGCGAAACAACACAAAGCAAAGGGACCACAATCGTCTGTTCGTTTCTACCACTCTGGCGCAAACGCGTCTCCGGCAAGCCTTATACTCTGCCCTGTTAACAATGACAATACCTTGGCAAGAGCCTTAGTGATATCTTTACAAGGGCGAGCACGTGTCAGCAAAGACACCAACAACGACGGAATTCACGAAAGAGTTATGCAGCAAAATATCGATTGTATCAGTATTTAGAGCGAGTGTTTGTGCATAATTACAGCAAATAAAATGAATGCCGGTTTTTATGTTTAATCAGTTTAATAAAAATGGCTGTTTGCTACAAAACCTTTAAAAAATCACGATAGACGAACGCCCGTCCAATGGCACTTTTCGACATTGCTTGTCGAGCTTGAACCGCGCTTAACGTTTTAATCGGTGACAAAAAGGTAGATTTATTTGACACTTCAGGTGTTTGTGTACAGGCAAGCTCAAAGGGAAGACCGCAATGCTGCAATAACTTACGCATAGCCTCTTCTGGATGGCTGACAAGATCTTCATAGCGCAGTTCATAAATATCGTCACCAAAGTGCTGCGACCAATGCTGCATCAAATCATTGTATAAACCGGTATATGTTGACAGCTCTTTGAGATCACAAAAGTAAGGTTCATTGCTGGCAAAATGATGCCTAAAAATAGATAAGGCAACATCTTCAAACGCTCGAGTTAAATGAATAATAATCGCCTGTGGAAACACCGCTTTTATGAGTCCTATTGACTGGAAATTAGCAGGTAGTTTATCAACCACATACATTTGTGTTATTTGACGTCTCCGAATAGCGCTAAAATAGCCTTCTGCGGCACTACGTAAATGCTTTATTGTTTGTTCATTTTGCATATTTAACTGGCTAATCACTTCAGGAAAGTCTGTTTTATAAATATACTCAAGGTAAGCCGCTACTTTGTTTGCAATTAAAGGTTGCTCACCTAATCCGCCAATTTGAGTATGAGAACATAGAAGTACTTCAAGTAAGCTCGACCCAGTTCTGGGTAATCCAACGATAAAAATAGGCCTAATAGTATTTACTGATTTAGCCTCCCCTGCCTTTGCATGCGACCTAGGATACTTGATGATGGGTGCAGCCTTTATCTTTTTAAAAAATGCCGATAACTCGTGTGTTGTAAAACTGGCGCCAGCATGCTGTATTTTGTTAGCTTTATGCCATCTAGCGAATGCCTCTTGCGGCATATCTAAGGCATGATAAATTTCACCTAGTGAATATTGTATAACCATTTCCGTTTGCTGATCAGATACCGGTTCAGTGCCCGCAGCTTCTTCTAATAGATTGGTTAAGGCATGAATACTTGCCTGATTATGTTTGTGGCTATCAATTCGGACTAATAACAGCCAGGTGTAAGCGGTCAGTTGTCTTTTTTCACTTTTATTTTTTTGTAAAATGATTAAACATTCTGCTGCTAGTGTTCTGGCTTGATCTAACTTTCCATACTCGGTTAAATGGAGCGCCGCTTTATACAACACTTCTGGTTGCTGTTTAAAAAGTGATAGCATAAAGTCAATTAAAGTAATGACATCTTGATGGGAGTTAACGCTATCAAATGCGTCAATTAAAGCGAAGAGAGGATCAAATCGCGCTGGCAGAAATTGACAAGCATCTGATAAATAAGAAATCGCCTTGTCGAATTCTTCAATCTTTAAATAAAGTTGACCTAAGGCAAGATGGAGTTCGCCATTATTAGGATAATCGTATATTAGCTCAATCAATATCGCATGCGCCCTTTCTAACTGAGCATTCGCCAAAAATTGCTGCGCTTGTTGAAATCGAACAATCGCTTGTTCATTTAGCACACGCTTGTCCAATTGCGTATTTGACATAATTTGTCATTATTTCCTGAGTAATGGCTACTTAAATACACAAAGCCTTTAGCCGTAGCATAAAAAAAGACCCTGTGTTGTGTTGAGTTTACCACAACAGTTCGCAGAGTCTTTTTAGGGTTAAGTAACTAGCTAATAAAGCAATTATTTAGAAATTATAAGTCGCTTGTAAATAGTAGTAACCACCATTAATACCAAAAGGTGATGTTTCATAATAGACGCCGCCCCAATTATTATTGGGTACGCCTATTGCTTCAGGGATATTAATGCGTTCTGCATCTTGGTCAAAGATATTTTGAGCACCCGCGGTTAAGGTAATAGACTCATTTAAAAAGTAACTCACTTCAAAGTCTACTGTTATAGCAGCGTCGGCCGTTATTGCGGTATCGTCATAGTCAACGTGTACACCTTGGTATTCACCAAAATAGTTCAAGCGCGTAAAGAAGGAAAATTCGTCCATACTTTGCGCCCATGTTGCCGTTGCTCTGTGGTTAGGCAAATCTTCTTCAATGCGCTTAACTTTAAAAGCACCCGTAATAGCACTGAAACGGTCAACTTCTGTTTCATTCCAGTTATAGGCTAAACTAAATCTAGCATCACCGCCCATTAGCTCAGTCGTATAGTTTGCCACCACGTCTATACCCTGTGTAGTGGTATCAAAGTCATTGGTAAAGAAACTTACCTGTGCCAAGCCTGCCACATTAGGGACACCTGCAGCTGTCAATGTGGCCTTGTTTGCTTCTGTCAATATAATTTTTTCAGATTGAGAAATACGGTCATCAACGGCAATATTATAGTAATCAAGCGTTAAGAATATATCACCGTAGGAATATACTGCGCCTAAGGTATAACTGACTGACTCTTCAGGTTCAAGCTCAGTACCGCCTAGCTCTACTGAAATAGGGTTAGTTGGCGGTAATAACGCTGAATCAACCAACACGCCGCTGCTCAGGTTTGTTTGTACATTACTGACATTTGCTTGCCCTACCGTGGGTGCTCTAAAGCCAGTACTGTATGACCCACGAAATGATAAATCATCATTTGCATGAAATTGCGCAGAGATTTTAAAATTTGCGGTTGAACCAAATGAGTCATAATCTTCAAAACGCAGTGCATAGCCCATTAGGAAAGCATCTGTGAAAGGTACTTCAGCATCGGCATATATCGCATAGCTTCTGCGTGTTGAAACGCCTTGATCAGCTGGTTTAAATCCAGGGAAACCATTTGAACCCACACTAAAGCCTTGTTCAAACAGTGGACCAGCAATAAAAGAGGCTTCATCACCTGCAACTACTTCAAAGCTTTCTTCACGCCATTCTAAACCACCCGCTACGTTAACGTCGCTAGCTAATCCAAAGTCGATGAGTTTAACCATATCAAAATTAAAGGTTTTTTCTAATTGGATGTATTTACCCGGTGAAAAATCTCTTGGCGTATCAGGACCTAGTGAAGAATTTAGCGTATTAAAAATCTGGTACTGTGATTCGTTTCTTCCCACAGAGCCACTTAAGTCATACAACCAACCGTCCGCAAAGCCGCCTTTAAACTCGCCTTTCGTTCCCATGGTTAAAGAAGTGTCGGTGATATTACCACCAAAATTGGGTGTAAATCCGCCCGGTAAGCTTTGATTATGAGCAAAACAATTTGCCGCAGTCAACTGTCCTAATGCCGTTGCGTCAGGTAAGCCATTTGCGCCAAGCTCTACAACTGGGCAATTAAGCTGCTGTGCAAAACCATCAAGCGAGCCAACTAAAATAGTTGGTGTTGCATTGTCCCATGCGGTTTGGCCAGTAGGATCTGCATCACCAGGCCGATAACTAGGTGTGCCATTTACGTTTCTAACAACGCCACCGTAAACACCCGGGCGAGTGGTAGGATTACGGTAGTAAAAACCGCCGCGGACATCACGTTCGGAGTAGTTACCAAACATGTAAAATTCTTTATCGTTACCTAAGTCTAGTCCAATATTACCAAAAATTGAAATGTCATCATTGACTTCAGGTGCGCCCCAAATTTGCGTTAAAGGTTCTACATCTAAACCCGCATTCTCAAATTGAGTCGCATCATAGCGTTGTACACTGCGGCTTGTGGCATCTGCCGTTTTATATTGAAAACTTAGGTTCGCAAAGCCGTTGCTTGTAAACGGCATGCCCACGTTTCCAGACACCTGTGTACTGTCACCGTCACCTTCGTAATATTCACCGCGGCGAACCGAAATTGAGCCACCGTCATTGGCATCTTTTAATACAAAGTTCATCACGCCAGCAATAGCATCAGACCCATACTGTGCGGCTGCACCGTCTCGTAATACTTCAACTTGCTTAAGCGCGATACTAGGAATAACGCTAATATCTGGACCTTGTGCACCATCGTTTATACCACCACCTAAAAAGGTGATAACAGATGATCGATGACGTCGTTTACCATTTAGCAAGACTAAAGTGCTGTCAGCTGACAATCCTCGTAAACTCGCTGGACGCACTAATGTTGCGGCATCACTAATAGGATTAGCATGAACATTTAAAGATGGCACTGTACCTTTTAGAATTTCTAGCATATCGGTACTGCCTGACTTGGACAACTCTTCAGCACCAATGATATCGATAGGGACTGGCGAGTCACCTATTGAGCGCGGCGCGGCGCGACTACCCACCACCGCTATTTTTTCGACTTGTTGTTCGCCGCGTTTCTGTTGTGCCATTGCTGGCATCGCGAATAATAGCGTTGCTGCGGTAGATGCCGCTAGACCAACCCGCACGCATCTGCATACTGTTGTTATTTTATTTTGCATGGTATTTTCCTGATTTTTATAGTGTGTGCATTGCTTTTTGATATCGCGCGCAACGGTATTACATGTTTCTAGTTGAAACAATTCGCAGCGCGATGCTTTCAGGTATACCTATATTTATTTAACAATACAAATTTTTTAACAAATTAGTTGAAAATAATTAACTTTAGTAGTGTCTTTGTGCCAAATGAACGCTTATGTACAGCCACATGCTTATTCTGGTACTCATAATTCAGTATCATCAAAAGTCTTATATTTTTGCTTTACACATAAAAAAACGCCCACTGGACGTTTTTTTACTGCAACTGTTTCTACTACTACCCTTTTTACTAGCAACTCCAGCAATATTCGCTTGAATCAAGACTCCCGCTGTTATCTTGATCCCACCCTTTTCGACCATCACTTACAATAAACAAAGCGCCATTGTCTGCCACTATTGAGCCGCTTACGGGTGTTGCCTTTAACAAATAAGTCAAGCCGTTGATATCGACTTCGCTAATCGTAAGCGTGTATTTTTTATTTGCCTCTGGCTCCGAAGCTGGCGAGTGTTTTGCAAAAATGGCGGGCGCCCCTGTGTTAGCATTGCCCTCACCAGCACCTTTGTAGGTAAAATTAGACGCACTGTGACGCTCCATCGCACTAGCAAACGCCATTAAATCAGCTTGCGCTGCGCCGCGCGCACTACTGGCAATCATGCCTTGATAACTAGGATAGGCAACCGCGGAAATAATCCCCACTATTGCGACGACAATCATCAGTTCAATTAGCGTAAATCCAGAATATTTACCAGTTCTCATTATACTTCCTCATACATATCAATTTAAGGTTTTTCAACTTCTGTTTTCCACACGTCTTTTTGTACTCGTTCAAATCTCCCATATAAATTTTGTGCTAAACACTCAAATGCTGAGCCACACGCTATTTCGTTGCCATCATCATCCACTTCAATTACAGCAGCAACACATTCAGCTCCTAAGCAAACCACAGGCTTAATAATATTTTCTATTAGGATTTTGGTGTCCGGCGCAATGCCGGTTTGCGCTAATTGGGCATATCTATCTTGTGAATCCACTTCGTTATTGTTGTTTAAATCTCGGATCGCGTTTCCGTTAAGCATATTGACTAAGTAAGCACGACTATTACCTGTTGGCGGTGCACATAAACTTTCGTTGGCAGACGCGGGTAAGTAGGTGGTAAAGAACACTTTGTAGTCAAGAATTAAAGGCGACGCGAGTACTTTCTCACCACCTTGGGTAAGTCGCAACATCCAGCCATCTTTATCAGCAAACGCTTGCATGGCCAGCTCTTTGTCAGCCTCATTTGATGAAGTTAAGGCATGATCAGTCGCATCATATAAGCTGGTTTTAGTAAAGGGTACAGTGGGCCTTGTATAATGACCTTGGTCGTCTCTTTTGAATATCCCTTTGTCTTTTAACAAATAGAATTCATCATTAATCTCGGTGTTAAGCGGACCCGCTCTAAAACCTGAGCCAATAGCAACAGCAAAATACTGCTCATCTCGCAGTGATATTTCTGACACATCAGGACCATAATAAAAACGACGATTATCGGCTTCTGTATCACCGCCAAATGTGCCTATTAATCCGCCTTTTACTAAATCGTCAGCACTTGCACCATTGTAGATATCAAGCCTAAACATCTGGCCTCCCATATCCGCCACATAGAGATGATCGGCTAGGCCGTCTTTGTCCCTATCTACGACCGAAATTCGGGCAGGAATACTGTACTGCATATCGCTTAACACAAGGTTTGCATCTGCATTACTGGCTGACCATAATAATTGACCATTCTCGGCATCAATTATATAAACGCTATTACCAACTGAATCTGCAGAACGGATCACTTTTTGATCTTGCGAATCATCGTATCCGCCACCCACAATCATTACATTTTTTACGGTATTGCCAATTTTTACCTTGGTCAAAATTGGGCGCGACCATGTTTGGCCTAAATTAGCATAATCGCCCTCCCCACCATTGATACTAAATACCAATTTAGGATTGGTTTTTGCCGTAACGTCAAATACATAATAGTTATTGCCACCACGACGCATGCCTAAATACAGATAGGTTTTGTTATCCACGTTGCGGATCACAAGATCGCCATCTAAGCCATATTGATGATTAAAGGTTGAACCGTCTTTGTAAAACGTATATAGATTAGCCAGCAATTCTTTGGGAATAATGGCAAAGTTTTCGCTACCATCTTCTGCATCAATGGAATGCAAAAATCCGTGGTTTGTCGCCACAAAAATAGCGCTATCATTGTTTGCATAGTTTACGATTACAGGCTGTGAATGAATAGGATCTCCCATCTGCCGACGTACATCTGTACTTGAACCATCGCCATTGTCGTCACGCACGTCTACGCCGCGTGCCCACTTAAGCACCTGCGTTCGCAAAGCTGTAGGCTCGGGTAAGGCGTTAATGGAGAGATCTTCTACACTTATATCGTTATTATTTTCGCTCAATAAATTACTGTTATTAAAAATAATTCCGGGTTGATTGTCAAAGAAATAAGTATTGCGAATAGCATCTAGTTTACTAGCCGCCCCCCCCGCTCTAACATCATTCCCATCAGCTAACGTTGACCAGAAGCTGTGACTATTTTCAGAGAAAAAGCCGGTGCCTGAATCGACCGCATTAATCCCGTTTTTATCCAACACTTGATCGCCCTGTATTTTATATTTTTTCAAATTACCTGGCCATAATGTGCCTTCAGCAGGCTTAAACAATGCAAAATAGAGTTCGTCACGATGCGACAAACGATTGAGTTGGTTTACTGCCACTCCAGGCGACACAAATGTGGCGTTTACATCTTTTACTTGTCTTAAAATAGTTTCAAAGGCTGTCAATAATTGGTCACTATCTTCAGCTTGATAATAGCCACCTCCGGTTTGCAGAGCTATTTGATTTAAAAATCTGTTTGCGTTCGCATTAGCCGAAAAGCCAATCGTGTGCGTTATAACGCGTGCGTCTATTGCTGATTCACCAGAGTCACTAATATTTTTGGCTAAATCAATTCCGCATTTTTCACCGCCGCTTCCACTGCAGTTTTTATTAATAAGAGCCTGTATTTTAGACACCGAGTGATTGTTATTCGCTTCACCATCTGACAATAAAACAATATGGTTGTTGGTTTGACACTGTAAATCGGTAATAGGCGAAATATAAGTTGCCCCTTGCGGAATGTATTCGCTCATACAGGCTGAACTGCTTAAATCATCCTCATTACAGTCGTTTGAACGCACGGCATCATCACCCAAATAAGATGAACGATGGCTGACGCGTGTAGCGCGCCTAACCGATCTTGACACGTTGTCTTCACCGCGCTTTCTACCATAATCAACATCTAAGCCACCATAATACAAAGTGGCTTCATATAAAGTATCGACAATGGGTGTAAACCCGTTTGCACTTAGCTCATCTACTTTGCTAATTAAGTGTTGGCGAACCGTAGACACCGTGCCTGGAGTGGCATTTCCTTCAAATTCAACGACTAATCTAGTAGCACCTGAAGGTTTACCGTTATAACTGTATCCACCACGTTTAGCATTATTAAAGCCAGACATAAGAATCATCATGTCATTACCCTGCCGCCAACCGGCTCTATCTACAATTTCTTGTACAATGGGTGCAATAGAGGGACTTTGATAAACCGTGTTACGATACCATTTCGGAATATTGTTCCAATTCACGGCAATGCTTGTTTTGTCTTTATTATTCAATAAATACCTGGGGTACGCACTAAAGTTATCGGGGTCATCCTCATTCACGCCTTGAATGATCATTTTTGCACCCGAATCCAGACCGTTTTGGTACGCGGTAAACTCTAAATACGCATTGAGTACCGTTGCCCCCATAGGGAGATTAACATTGTTAAAGCGAGTGGCAATATACCTATTACTACCGTCATGAAAAGTTAATTCAGATCCTGTACTTTGATAACCATTAGAGCGCTCTTCTGCATTTTCTTTTTGGCCGTTTACCTGATAAATAAAACGATCTCTTATGCAGCCCGTTGCAGTACTTTCATCGTAAGTGACCACGAGTTGCGGCGAGCTGCTGCTACCATCGTCACTTGAAAACGTACGACGGTTAGAACCAGCAACTGAGTTGATAGACTCCATAATAATCGCAAGATCGTTTCCCCCGCACCAATCATTTCTATCAACAACCTCTTGAATTACCGTTGTTAAGTCAGGTGATGTTATGTTTTCTTCCCAATTGGGCCATTCGTTATTACTATCCCAAACCGTATTATTCGATGTCAGTGTTCGACTGGAAATATCATTGTTATTCTGACTAAACTCATTTGCGCTTCCCGTAGCCTGTGCTCTTATTATAAAGCTTGTGGCCTCATTATTTAGACCTGCTGAGGTAAATCTTAATGTTGCACTGGTAATTACCGCGCCGCGTGGGATATTAAGGTTTTTATATCGAAACCCACTAAACACCGTACTGATATCTTGTGACAATACAAGTTGTGAGCTGTCAAGATTTACATTTGCGTTAATTTCGTATGCATCATCATTACGGTCGGTAACTGGTAACACTAACTCAGGTGACACCGGTGAATCAATGTCGCGCACGGGAAACAAAATAGGGCCGCCATAATCTGAAAATCGCATCAGTCCCGCGTTAATATTTGTCGCATTTCCAAGTGCGTTTCGTAATGCATCTTGAACTTTTTGCATGCGAGTATCATCACCGCCATCACGCGCCGTCATACTGCCCGAAGTATCCATAATAAAGAGGACGTTAGGATTATATGTTACTTGTGAATTACTGCTGCCTAAATAAATTTCTAGATCGTCGCCCAAAGCACTAAAACTGATAAGAAAACTCAGTATAGAAGCACTAAGAAAGAAGCCAATTTTTTTACTATACATTAGAGCTACCTCACTAATTAGATGCAGGCGCAAATACGGCTGCAGTTAGCGTATTTGCGACAACATAATTACTGCCCACGGTTTGACCGCAACCGCGAACAATAAATACGTGGCAATTTATATTGCTACCACCAATAACATTGCTTGAACCAAGACAAGCCTGTTCTCTTACAAAGGCAGTGCGTGACCAACTGTTTACCGGTGGATTGTCGCTATAACGAGCGTTAGCGGTATGACGTTGCCCAAAAGGTAAACCATTTTTAGTCATTACTCTTTCGGTGCGATTTTCATCAAAACAGCTTAAGCTATCATTTTCTAAATCAATCGCGGTTAACTGTCTTGCTTCAGACAAGGGATCAGTTAAGTTGGCATCAACTAGCACTGACTCATCTTCTGACTCAAACACCACTCCGGCGATTGCCGCTTCAGCCGCGTCAAACGACACCGCTTTACGTTCTATTGAACTTGCCATCTTCCCCTGCAGTAAACTGCTTGAAACCGAAGATACGCCCAAAATAGTTACCGAAAGTAAAACTAGTAACGCAAATACCATCACTAAGCCTTGTTGCTTATTCATGCGCTTCCCCTTACAAAATTTCTCATATTCCTGAGTGTTACCGTGGTTTCAAAAGCTTTATAAAGTCCGTTGTCGGGGGCGGTAATAGTGTCTTCATTGAGTAAAGTAAACGTAGCTGCTCGTTCAAGTCTGATATCTCCCTCCCCTTTCACCACAATAGCCATACGAATACTAACCACTTGCTGATCCGCATTTATTGCATTGGGTAATCCAGAACCATCAATGTATCGCACGGGTAATGTTTCTCCATTATTTGCGGACGGATCGGCAACGCCGTAAGTCACTTGAAAAGACATTACGTCATCTAACAAAGTAAAAGCAGCATGATTATTATGACCTACAGCAGTGCGCTGGCCGCGCAGCACTCGTCCATCGAAGCCGCGACACTTCAACTTTCCATCGTCAACAAAGTATTCATTCACTACATAAAACTCTTGATCATCGGCATAGCCCAATTTATACCCTCTACAATCATGCAGTCCTTGCAGGCTAACGACTAGCGTGTCATTGGCACCTTCTGCGCCTTGCGCCGTTCCTAATAAAGGACGTGCGGGGAAATCGCCCGCCGATGGCACAGGGTGGTTACGAATAAATGATTCTTCTTCTGAAATATCAACACTTCTATCTAAATTAGGATTAAGCGCATCGTATAATCCGACCATAAGTAGCTCGTCGCGCAGACGCGACATAATATATCGACCACTTTCTTGTGTACTTGCAACGGCTCGATTAAGCTTTTCGGTCATTGAATTACTGACCATCACTTGTACTACGGCGGCAGAAATGACAAGACCTAGAGCAAGAGAAATCATAATTTCAATTAAAGTGAAACCTTTCTGTTGGGGTTTACGGTTACTGTTTTGGCGTCTTGTGTAAATTAATTGCATTACAATGTGACCTCTTTTACAACACAATCAAAATCTGATGATTCATCTGCATTGCAATTGGTATTGGCCTTTTTAAAGTCTGAGCGCCAGTTTTGCACAGGCCATGTGATCATGATGGTATGTATGGAACCCGCGGTGCAACTGTCGCTATCACTAATGTCTGAATCGTCACAGCTTACTGCCATAGTGGCGTTTGGATTAGACCTGACCATAGAACATGACATTTGATAGGCATCAAAAATGGCTAATTCAGACGAATCGCAATTACCGGTTTGGCAATTGGGAATATCGGCTGGAATTTGCTTACAAAAGCAATCGTAATCAGACGATGTATTTGGACAGCTAAGGTTATTAAAGTTATAAATATCGTCATCAAAGTAATTGTTATGAACCACAAATCCATCAGTAACTTGTGAGGATACCGTACTCGCTCTTAAGCGTTCTGACATTTGCTGTGCCACCATAACCGCTTGGGTACGAGCCAAAGCTTCTTTATTATTAAAAGAGCCTATAAACTGCAATGATGCAACACCTAGTAATCCAACGGCCAAAATCACCAAGGTGATTAGCACTTCAATCATGCCAACACCTTGTTGCTTAAAGCAGCGGCGTGCGAACATAGGACTTTTTTGTAGATGTATTTTCATAACGTTCATCAATATTAGTCGAGTCTTCTTATATCGACACTTTACTGACTTTCCACAAGTGTTGGTTATTTTGAATGAGTGTAACGTATTAAAAGCGAATGGAAACTGACCGAAAAGTCAGATTTTGCCTTTTTTATAAGGTCGATTAAGAAATACAACAGAATGATAAACGATTGGTGTAGATAAGCAAAAGCGCTGAATATACTCACGTATTCAGCGCTTTTGAATCAAGATTTAGGATATCTGTTTTATACGCAATTCTTTAGGCACAGCAAATTCGACGTTTTCGGGGCGGCCAGGTCGTTCACTCGCTTTTGTTGCCCCCCACTCAATTAGCTTGTCGACCACACCCTGTACAAGGACTTCTGGCGCTGAAGCTCCCGCAGTAAGACCAATGTGCTCAACACCGTCTAGCCACTGTCGTTGAATAGAATCTTTATCTGCAATTAAATAAGCTCGCGCACCAATTTTTTCAGCAAGTTCACGCAATCGATTTGAATTGGATGAGTTTTGCGCCCCAACAACAAACAAAACTTCACAATCACTTGATAAGTCTCTGACTGAATCTTGCCGATTTTGCGTTGCATAACAAATGTCATCTTTACGGGGCCCATCTATTTTAGGATATTTAGCTCGCAAGGCATCAATAACTTCGGCGGTATCGTCAACCGATAAGGTAGTTTGGCTGCAGTAATATAGCTGGTTGGGATTATTGACTTTAAGGTCGGCTACATCTTGTATCGATTCAACCAAATATATGCCTCCTTCTGGATTACTGTATTGTCCCATGGTGCCTTCAACCTCAGGATGACCTTGATGCCCAATCAGTATGCACTCGGTACCTTTTTTACTGGCTCTCATCACTTCCATATGCACTTTGGTCACCAATGGGCAAGTAGCGTCAAATACTTTTAAGCCACGATTAGTGGCTTGGTTTCTGACGGCTTGGGAAACCCCATGCGCTGAAAAAATCACTATTGCATCGTCAGGCACTTCGCTTAGTTCATCAACAAATATAGCGCCTCGCTGTTTAAGACCATCCACAACAAATTTATTATGTACAACTTCGTGGCGCACATATATAGGCGGCTCAAATATTTCTAGGGCACGCTCAACTATTGTAATGGCACGATCAACACCGGCGCAAAAGCCTCTAGGATTGGCTAAGTGAATTTGCATATTATTTCCTATTTAACGTCAATTATCTCTACATTAAAGATGACGGTTTGGCCGGCTAAAGGATGATTAAAATCGACGGTAACCGAATGTCCCGCTATGCTTCTAATAACGCCGGGTAATTCACTACCATCTGGTTGTGAAAAGCCCATAATCATACCTTCTTTGATATCTAATTCGGCACCAAATTTAGTTCTATCTAAATGATAAATGTTATCGGGATTAGGCATGCCAAATGCATCGGCCGCCTCTAAAGTAAAAGACTTTTTATCACCTTTGGTCAAGCCCAGTAAACAGGCTTCAAAATTAGGTGTCAAACTGCCATCGCCCATGACCATTTTAGCAGGCTTGTCGCTAACGCGAGTGCTGTCAGCGGCAGTGCCGTCTTTTAAGGTTAAATCAAAATGCAGAATGACTTGGCTTTTGTCGCCAACTATTGCTGTAGACGTCGATTTTACAGGCTTGTTTATATCAGTCATCGAGTTTATTTGCCTCTTTGTTTTTAAACATGTCAATAATAAGCAGTGCTGCCCCTATAAATATAGCAGAATCTGCTACATTAAATGCTGGCCAATGATAACTACCATAATAGAAATCTAGAAAATCAATTACGTAGCCATGCAGCAAACGATCAAATACATTACCTAACGCGCCGCCTAAAATAAATGAGAATGCAACCGGCAATAAAACCTGTTGCTTTGTCGTTTGTCGCAGCCACCATAAAATCAGCACACTAACCACAAGCGCGATCACAGATAAAAAATAGCGTTGCCAACCACCCGCATCATATAAAAAACTGAATGCAGCGCCATAATTATGCACATAGGTTAAGTTAAAAAATGACGTCAATTGTGTCGATTGATACAAATTCATAGCTGCAACAACAGCCTGTTTACTCCATTGATCGAGTACAAACACAATAACTGAAATCCATATAAACCTCAGCCCTGTACTTTTTATGAGATCAAGCATACTGACGCACTTCCCCATCACCATCAACATTATCTATACATCTGTTACACAACTCGGGATGCTTAAGATCGGTTCCTACCTCGGGTTTATGATGCCAGCAACGTACACATTTTTCATCAGCCGACTTTTCTATTGCAATATAAACACCTGTTTCGGCTCCTGCTTCGGCATTTTCTGACTTTTCACTACTACTTTTTAGCGTCGCTTCTGATGTAATTAATACAAAGCGCAATTCATCTTCAAGTTTCGATAATAGTGAAAATGTATCATCATCGGCAAACAACGTGACTTCAGCTTCTAATGAACCGCCAATAAGTTTAGCTTTACGCGCTTTTTCAAGCGCGTTATTAACGTCTGCCTTTACTAGCATAATACGCTGCCAAAATTGATCATCTAATTGTTGCTCAGTTACCTTAGGTAAATGGGGGTACCATTCGCCGGTGAACACAAATTCATCGCGCTCGCCAGGCAATACTTCCCAAAGTTCCTGTGCGGTAAAGCTCATAATAGGCGCCATCCAGCGCACTAATGACTCCATAATGTGATAAAGCGCTGTTTGGCAAGAACGCCGCGCAAGGCCATCTGTTTTCGCGGTGTACTGGCGGTCTTTAATAATATCTAAGTAGAAACTACCCATGTCTATCGAGCAAAACTGCATAAGGGTTTGACACACAATTAGCATGTCATACTTTTCATAGGCAGCTAATATTTGTTGCTGCATTTGATCCGTTTTAGTCACCGCCCATGCATCTAAAGCAACCATATCTTTTGGCGCAACAATATCGCTGGCTGGATCAAAACCATTCAAATTCGACAATAAAAAGCGACATGTATTGCGGATACGACGGTAGGCATCGGCAGAACGCTTTAATATTTCATCACTCACGGTCATTTCACCGCGATAATCAGTAGACGCAGCCCACAAGCGCAGTATGTCGGCACCTAGTTTGTTGGTAACTTCTTGCGGTGCGATCACGTTGCCTAGCGACTTTGACATTTTTTTACCGTTTGCATCTACCGTAAAGCCGTGCGTAAGCACCTGCTTATATGGCGCGTGTCCGTGCATAGCGGTTGAAGTCATTAATGATGACATAAACCAACCTCTATGCTGGTCTGAGCCTTCTAAGTACAAATCGGCACTGGCAGGGATATCGTCACGTTTATCAACCACAAAATAATGCGTTACGCCCGAGTCAAACCATACGTCTAGCGTGTCGGTTACTTTTACGTAATCATTGGCATCATTGCCAATAAGCGCATCGTCATCAAGATCCCACCATGCTTGAATCCCTTTTTCGGCAACCGCTTTAGCTACCGTCTCAATAATATTTTGTGTATTAGGATGTAATTCACCTGTACTTACGTGAACAAACAAACAAATAGGAACACCCCACGTTCGTTGGCGCGAAATACACCAGTCTGGGCGCCCTTCTACCATACCCATAATGCGTTTTTCACCCCATGCGGGTATCCATTGTGTTTTCTTTATTTGTTCAATAGAGGCCTGTCTTAGGCCTTTTTTATCCATGCTGATAAACCACTGCGGAGTGGCTCTAAAAATAATTGGCGATTTATGTCGCCAGCAATGCGGATAACTATGCTCATACTTCACTTTCAGCACAAGCGCTTTGGCGGCTTCTAAAGCTTCGGTAATCGCATCATTGGCTTTAAACACATGTTGCCCTGCAAAGTTGGGCGTTCCTTCAACAAATACGCCATTTGGCCCCACTGGATTATATACTTCAAGGTCGTATAATTTACCTACGTTGAAGTCATCAACACCATGAGCAGGCGCAGTATGCACACAACCTGTGCCTGATTCGGTAGTAACGTGCTCGCCCAATATGAGCGGCACATGTAAATCTAGTAGAGGATGTTTTACCTGCAGGTTGTCTAAATTAGCACCAACACAAGTCGCTACAATGTTATATTCGCTAGCAGCGTATCGCTTGGCACATTGCGCGACCAATTCCGTTGCGATGACAAAACGATGTTCTTTACCCTCAATTTGCATGTCAACCAGTGAGTATTCAAGTTCAGGATGCAGGGTAATTGCACGGTTAGCGGGGATCGTCCAAGGTGTTGTGGTCCAGATGACAACACTGCTAGGGATTTTATTAAAGCTACTTTCGTCAACACCAAAGGCTTTCGCCATGGCAGCAGTTTGCGTCACTGGAAACGCGACGTCTATTGCGGGTGACACTTTATCTTGGTATTCAACTTCCGCTTCGGCTAATGCCGAGCCGCAGTCTGTGCACCAATGCACTGGCTTAAAGCCTTTTTCAAGATGACCTGACTGGACAATTTTGCCAAAAGCACGAATGATATTTGCTTCACTGCTAAAATCCATGGTTTTATAGGGATATTGCCAATTACCCAAAACCCCTAAGCGTTGGAAATCTTTGCTTTGTCCAAGTATCTGCTTTTCGGCGAATTGACGGCACTTTTCTCTAAACTCAGCAACGCTGACTTTCTTACCCGGCTTTCCGACTTTTTTCTCGACCATCAATTCAATCGGCAAACCATGACAATCCCAACCCGGAACGTAAGGTGCATCAAAACCAGATAATGTCTTTGATTTAACAATAATGTCTTTTAAAATTTTATTAACTGCATGCCCAATATGAATATCGCCATTTGCGTACGGAGGACCATCATGAAGAATAAAGGGCTTGTTACCCTCTTTTGCCTGCCTAATTTTCTGATAAAGGCCCTTGTTATCCCATTGTTTTAGCATTTCAGGTTCGCGATTCGCTAAGTTACCGCGCATAGGAAAGGCGGTATCAGGCAAATTTAGGGTCGCTTTATAGTCACTCATATTAGGGTTCCATTACTTGTGTAAACACACGTTATTAACGTCTTGTTATAAATTGTTGAGCAATTTTTTAGCTTGCTCAGCATCTTGTATTATTTGTTTGTTTAATTCCTGAAAATCAGAAAATTTAATTTCGTTGCGTATTTTAGCGACAAACTCAACATTAAGTCGTTTCCCATATAAATCCCCAGAAAAATCGAATAAATGTGCTTCTAACTGCATTCGAGTACCGTTTAATGTGGGTCTTACGCCAACATTGGCGACACCCATATAGATATTGTCGGCATGCTTAGCTTTTATAGCAAAAACACCCGCTATGGGCGATTTATGCCTTTTGAGTAAAATATTGGCTGTGGGGAAACCAATAGTGCGGCCCTTTTTTGCGCCATGTACAACGGTACCTGTGACGGTAAAAGGCTTACCTAACATGGCGCTGGCTAGACTAAAGTTATCTTGCTGTAAAGCCTCTCGAACGGCGGTAGAGCTTATGCGATTATCAAGCATTCGAAAACTTTGCGTGCTTACCACTTCAAAGCCTAGCTGCAGCCCTTGTTGTTGCAGCATTGGAAAGTCGCCCGAGCGACCCACACCGAAGCGAAAGTCGTCACCCACTACTAAAAATTTTACCCCTAACTTAGCAACTAACAGATCTTTGATAAACGCCTGCGGTGACATACTCGAAAATTTCGCGCTAAAACGCACGCACAGCAGTGTATGAATACCGATTTGCTTTAGCGATACGTATTTATCTCTAAGTAATGATAATCGTGCTGGTGCATGTTTAGGAGCAAACACCTCTTCGGGTTGAGGTTCAAACACCATGACTACTGCGGGCAAGTTAAGCTCGTTAGCTTTTTGTATCACATTTTTTAAGACCGCTTGATGGCCTAAATGAATACCATCAAATTTACCAATAGTGAGTACGCAACCATGATGATGGTCGCGAATGTTATGTAAGCCTCGTATTAATTGCACGCTAATAAACTACTTTTATGTAAATCGCAAAACCCAAGATTATAAACGACTAGCGTGTTAATACCAACGCCTAAAGCAAGCTTTGAGGGCTTATTTTTTTCTCTTGCATAAAGCTTACTTGGTCACTTCTTTGACAATAAGCTGATGCGGACGTATTCCCAACATTAAAATGGCTAATAAATAACTGACTAAACCTATGCCAATGGTAATACCTAAGTATTCAAGCCTAAGCATAAAACTCGCTTCAATCCATGCTTGGCGTTGTGAATAAAAAACAGTAAAGGCCGACATAACAGCGGTAGCAATTAAGATTTTTGCCAAAAACCACCACGTTTCTTTTTGGACTTTATAAACCCCCAATATCGCCAAGCGTCGATACAATAAAAATGCATTCATACTGCCCGAAATCGCGGTTGCTAACGCTAAGCCTACATAGCCAAAGGGAACGGCAAGTATGAGGTTAAGCACCATATTGGCTGCCATTGTAATAATGCCATACTTAACCGGCGTTTTAGTATCTTGTCGTGAATAAAATGCGGGTGCGAATATTTTAACCAACATAAAACCAAATAATCCCGTGGCATAGGCGATTAATGAGTATGAGGCCATATGCGCGGTGTGTACGGTAAACTCACCGCGTTGGAATATCACTAGCATCAATGGTAATGCCAAAATAATAAGCGCGGCGCTAGCGGGAATACCAAGCATTGCAATGATACGTAGCGCCCAATCAATATTTTTTGAAAACGCGAGTTTATCTTGACTAACATGATTTCTAGACAACGTGGGCAAAATAACGGTCGCGATGGCAATACCAAACAAACCTAATGGAAATTCAAGTAAGCGATCGGAATAATACAACCAACTCACAGTACCCGTTACGAGAAAGCTAGCGATAAGGGTATCAAGCAGCAAATTAATTTGACTAACCGACACCCCAAAGAGTGCAGGTATCATTAAGGTTCTAACTTTCACAACCCCAGGATCTGACCAACCCCATTTAGGTTTAACTAATAAACCGGCTCGATATAAAAAAGGTAGCTGAAAACCGAGTTGCACAGCACCACCAATAAAAACGCCCCATGCTAAAGCATAAGCACCTTGCTGAACATAGGGCGTAAGGAAATACGCGCATGCGATAATAGAAACATTAAGTAATACTGGCGTAAAAGCAGCTACTGCAAACTTGTTAAGCGTGTTTAGAATGGCGCCAGAAAAGCCCGCCAATGAAATGAAGAAAATATAGGGGAAGGTAATTTTTAACAAGACAGACGCCAGTTCAAATTTTTCTCCACCGGGATCATTGTTTAAATATTGTATAAACCAACCTGTACCAAATATAGCCGCTAACACAGAAGAACCAATTACGCCTAAAATAGCGGTCACAAAAACGATAGCACCTAAGGTTCCTGACACTTTTGCCACAAAGTCTTTTAATTGATCATCATTATGATGGGCTTGGACTTCAGTCAAAACCGGAATAAACGCTTGTGCAAAAGCACCTTCAGCAAACAAACGGCGTAAAAAATTTGGTATTTTATTTGCAAAAAAGAAAACGTCGGCAGCGGCTCCTGCTCCCATTAAATTTGCTACTACTACGTCCCTAACAAGTCCTAATACTCTAGATAGCAATGTCATACTACTCACGATAAGGCCTGCTTTAAGCAGTTTTTTGGGCATTAATGTTCCTTGACACTAAAAAGACAAAATAAAAAGACAGCGATAAATACTAAGCAGCCACAAAAACTGTTGATCATCTCTAAAACCTGATAATATTAACCTACAAATACGACCTTAAAACAAGCGTATCGGTATTATAGATCGGATTATCCCAGAGCTTACTAGTTTTTTTGCATTTATCGGCTATATTCGTTGACAAATATGGTAATAACTTAGATAATCCGCACCCTCAATTTTGACATCAATATTTTAGGAGTTACACCTTGGCTAACATTAAGTCTGCTAAGAAACGTGCAATTCAAGCTGAGAAGCGTCGCCAGCATAATGCAAGCCGTCGCTCCATGACTCGTACTTGCATAAAGAAAGTGGTTGCGGCTATTGAAGCTGGCAACAAAGAAGCGGCGCAAACCGCTTTTACTGCTGCGGTTCCAGTTTTAGACAGAATGGCAACCAAAGGCCTTATTCATAAGAATAAAGCTGCGCGCCACAAGTCTCGCTTAAATGCACAGATTAAAGCCTTAGCTTAATCATTTTCGTTTGTATTAACGAAATGTTTAACTTGGCAATTGTACAAAGCGTACAATAAAGACATAGCAAACGGTTTCTTTTAAGAAGCCGTTTTTTTTGCGAGTAAAATAGGCTGAAGCCTGAATTATTTCGTATATGCTTAGTAAGAAGTTTAGATAAGGCAAGTCTGCATGATTAAATACATTTTCGTTCTCCCCTTGACCCTATGTATAATATGGTATGCGTATTTGCATGTTAATAATTATACGTTTGAACAAGGTAAAAAAGGTTATCTTTATATTGCTATTTTTTCTGCCGCTATTGTTTCGTTTTTTGGCTTCGTGTGGCTAATTACTCGAGGGTGAACGGCCCAGCGACTAAAGGTCTCTGGACTTTATTGCCCTTTGTTCTAAAAAATATCGACACTTCTAGACATTAAAAAACCAGCATTTTACTGCTGGTTTTTTGTTCTATAAACCCCCGTTAGTGCAAGCTTACTGCTTGACTAACTTTACTTCGGCCTCGGCTCTAAGTGCTTCAATAAAATTTTGATACGTTTGCTGCACTTTAGTATTCGCGAGCCTTTGCTCAATACTAACGGTGTCATTCTCTTTATTTTGATCGCTAATAACCGTTACGTCGGTCAATTTAACGATGCCTACGTTACCGTTTGCGATTGTTACAACTGCTGAGTTTAGTCCTGCCGTTGGGCTTAGCGCAAAAATTTGCTCTACCATTGCCAGTGGTAACTTGTTTGAACGGCGACCAATTTCTGCGTAACTCGTCCAGGATAATGACTGTTTAGCTAATAGTTCAGTCACATCATTGCCGCTAAATATGGCTGTTTGTATTTCTTGAGCATAAGCCATTGCCTGATCTTGCGCTTTTTCAACTTTCAGCGTTTCTGAAATTTGCGCCTTTACTTCATCTAAAGTGCGAGTACGCTGAGGCTTATACTCGGCAACGCGCGTTACCATTACTAGGTTATCACCTAGCTCAATTAAATCACTATTGACTTGTTCATCAATAAGTTCACTCGAAAACGCAACATCAGCGACTTGCGGATAGTTAACACCATCAGGTAATTGGTCGCGTTCAAAAAAGGCGGTTTCAATCACGGGTCGATTAATTATTTCGGCCACTGGTGCTAAAGAATCAGGCTCTACAAACGCAACTCTTGCCATTTCTTGCTGTAAGGTAAAGAACTCATCTGTTGCTTTAGTGGTGCGCAGATCGTCTTCTATTTTGCTCTTTACTTCAGCCATTGGTTGAGTCTGAGATGGGACTAATGCTGTTAGCTTTATAATATGTAAGCCAAATTCAGTTTCTACGATGTTAGATATATCGCCCACTTTTTCTAACGCAAACGCTGCATCGCCAAATTCGCCAGAGTAATCAGAACGCGTTATTTCACCTAAATCCCCCCCCTCTTCAGCACTCACAATGTCGTCCGAGTTAGATTCTGCAAGAAGCGTAAAATCAGCACCATTATTGAGCTGAGTTAATACCGCTTGTGCTTTGTTTCGAATGGCATCGATATCACCGTTTAACTCAAACAAGATATGCGAAACACTGCGAGACTCGTCAGTGGTATAAAACGCAATATTATTGTTATAATATTTAGCAACGTCTTCGCTAGACACTTCAATAGCAGGTTTTAAGTCATCAACCGACAAGGTTATGTAGGCAAGCTTCACTTGTTCTTGAGTATCAAAACGCGCTAAATTAGCATCGTAATAAGCTTGAATATCTTCATCAGTCAGCAAGATAGAGTCTTGATATTTCTCCAAATCAATTTGTAAAGTATCTGCGCTTCTGGTTTGTTCTTGTAGCGATAAAACCGTATTCACTTGATGTGCCAAACTAAAGTTCGAACCATTAATAGATTGCACTAGCTGCTGGCGAGTCATTTGATCGCGCATATATTCAGCAAACTCGGTTGGTGTATAGCCCGCTCTACTAAGTGCATTCAAATATATGGCGTTGTCAAAACTACCCGCAACTTGAAACTCAGGCATAACAGCAATCGCTTCTTTAATTTGCTTACCACTTACTCGCAAGCCTAGCTCTTTAGCTTTCTGTGCCACTAATTGTTCGCTAATTAAGCGCTCAAGGACATCGCTTCTAAACTGGTTAACATAACTTTCACTCGCGAATAGTGAACTCACCGCTTCACCGAATTGGTTTTCTAGCCTGGCTCTTTCGTTCTGATAAGCGATTTCCAGGGTATTAGCCGCAATTTCCTCGCCATTAACCGTTGCCACAGCATTGGTATTAGATGATGATATATAACTACCTACACCAGTAAATACAAAGCTCACCACTATGACAGCAACAATACCTATTGCCCATGGACCCTGTATACCCTCACGAATATTTTGTAACATGTTTAACAACAACCTTTTGTTAAGTAACCTCAATCCCTGATAAGAAACAGCGTTCAGCGGCGGTATCTCTTATCCGGGATTGAGGTTAAGTATATGTAGCCATATGAGCTAATCATACGACCAATGAATTTATGTAATAAAATTTTGGACGCTAGATTATACCGATCCTTGTTAAAATACGCGAGTAAAACACTCTTATTAAGTAAAAAAACGTAAATTACTGAATTCTTGACACAAAAAAGGCGATGTATCTACATCGCCTTTTTCAGAAATAGCTCGACAATTAATTGCAAGCGTCTTTAAGCGCTTTACCCGCTTTAAAAGAAGGTACTTTAGCAGCAGCGATTTGAATCGTTGCACCAGTTTGCGGATTACGACCGCTACGAGCAGCACGTTCACGTACAGAGAATGTACCGAAACCTACTAATGCGACTTGACCACCGTCTTTTAAGGTAGCTGTCACGGTGTCTGTAAATGCATCTAATGCACGTCCAGCAGCGGCTTTGGAAATGTCAGCTTTTTCTGAAATTTCTTCAACTAGTTGAGCTTTGTTCACAATATGATCCCCTTCGTTGTTATTATATTGCTTTTAAAATTTGTTAACTACATTGCAAAATGTTTAATCTCATTCTGTGAATAAGGCATTTAGTAATATTGGTTAAACTAATATGAACGCTTGCTATCCCTTTATACTTAGGGCTTTAAGCGAGTACTTGAATAAGGTAGCACAACTAGAGTGAATGTGAATAGCTTATTTAAAAAAAAATAACAAAAAAGGCGAATATTGTCATTATCTTTTATATTTCACATTCACTCAATACGGCAATGTCTATTTGGTCGCAACCGTAAATGTTTCCACCGGGTATGCCAAGGCTATATCAAGCACTTCATCAATCCATTTGACCGGATGAATATCCAAATCACCAATAACATTTTTAGGTATTTCTTCTAAATCGCGCTCATTATCTTTGGGTATAATAACCGTCTTAATACCGCCACGATGCGCCGCCAAAAGTTTCTCTTTAAGTCCACCAATCGCCAACACTTCGCCGCGCAAGGTAATTTCACCCGTCATTGCGACATCGCATTTAACCGGGTTCCCCGTTAACGACGATACTAAAGCGGTACACATCGCAATACCTGCACTTGGTCCATCTTTTGGTGTCGCGCCTTCTGGCACATGAACATGGATGTCACGTTTTTCATAAAAGTCGGCGTTTATTCTGAGTTTTTCAGCACGTGACCGAACTACCGTCAGTGCCGCCTTAATAGACTCCTGCATAACATCGCCTAAAGAACCCGTCGCTGTGGTCTTACCTTTACCTGGTACCGCACTGGTTTCTATTGTTAGCAGATCGCCTCCAACTTGTGTCCAAGCTAAACCAGTGACTTGACCCACTTGATCGTTTTTATCCGCTTTTCCATAATCAAAGCGTTGCACACCTAAATAGTTTTTCAGATTAGCTTGGTTAACAATCACTGTACCGGGTTCTTTTTTGAGCAATATGTTTTTGACAGCTTTACGACAAATTTTCGATATTTCTCGCTCTAAATTACGCACGCCCGCCTCACGAGTATAGTATCGAATAATGCCCACTATTGCAGACTCTTCAATAAGCAGCTCTTTGTCTTTAAGACCATTGCGTTCAATTTGTTTTGCAATAAGATGACGCTGAGCTATGTTTAGCTTCTCATCCTCTGTATAACCTGACAGCCTAATAACTTCCATTCGGTCAAGCAATGGATCAGGTATATTCATGCTATTTGAAGTTGCCACAAACATAACGTCGGATAAGTCGTAATCGACTTCTAAATAGTGGTCACTGAAGCTTGAGTTTTGCTCTGGATCTAGCACTTCAAGCAATGCTGAAGATGGATCACCACGCATATCAGACGACATTTTATCTATCTCGTCTAATAAAAAAAGCGGATTTTTTACCCCAACTTTAGACATCTTTTGAATCAACTTACCGGGCAATGAGCCAATGTAGGTACGACGATGTCCTCTAATTTCAGCTTCATCGCGCATTCCCCCTAGAGCCATGCGCACATACTTGCGACCGGTTGCTTTTGCCACAGATTGCCCTAATGAGGTTTTACCAACACCAGGCGGTCCCACTAAGCATAAAATTGGACCTTTTAATTTTTTAACGCGCTGCTGAACGGCTAAATACTCTAAAATTCTTTCTTTTACTTTTTCAAGACCGTAGTGATCGTTATCTAGTACCTTTTCGGCCTGTAACAAATCGCGTTTTACTGCACTACGTTTGTGCCATGGTACAGAAACTAACCAATCAATATAGGTTCTGACAACCGTTGCTTCGGCAGACATCGGCGACATCATTTTCAGTTTATTCAATTCAGCCGAGGCTTTCTTTTTGGCTTCAGCAGGCATTTTTGCCGCTTCAATTTTTTGATTCAGCGCTTCAAACTCGTCAGGTGCATCATCAAGCTCACCCAGTTCTTTTTGAATCGCTTTCATTTGCTCGTTAAGATAATACTCTCGCTGGCTTTTTTCCATTTGCTTCTTAACACGAGTACGAATCTTTTTCTCAACTTGCAGTAGGTCAATTTCGCCTTCCATTAACGTCATCAGAAATTCAATACGTTCAAGTACGCTTTGCATCTCAAGTACTTTTTGTTTTTCAGCTAACTTAAGCGGCATATGTGCGGCCATGGTATCGGCAAGACGCGCTGCATCTTCTATACCATTAAGTGAGGTCAATACTTCGGGCGGAATTTTTTTGTTCAGTTTGACATAGCCTTCAAATTGCGACACTGCAGAGCGAATAAGCACTTCTTGTTCAGACTCATCCATTGGCTCATCACTAAGCTCGTTTATGTCTGCCACGAAAAAGGGTTCTGTTTCTACATAAGAATCAACTTTACCGCGCACGTTGCCTTCTACAAGTACTTTTACCGTGCCATCAGGTAACTTTAACAGTTGCAAAATAGTGGCGACTGTCCCCACTTCAAATACTTCTGAAGTACTAGGTTCATCAATAGCGGCATCTGTCTGCGCCACTAAAAATACACGTTTGTCATTGTCCATTGCCGCTTCTAAACATTGAATCGATTTTTCTCGGCCAACAAACAAAGGGATTACCATGTGGGGATAGACTACTACATCGCGTAATGCCAATACCGGCATCCCTTTGAGCTTACTACTCTGGGTCATCTTTTTCTCTTAACTGGTTGCTTATTGAGTTTATATGGGGATTGCTGCATAAAGTTTAAAGTTACGATTGAAAAAAAAACAAAAAGGGCCATTTTGGCCCTTTACGTTATTCCGATGCGGCTTTTTTGTCGTTCCCTTCATAAATTAACAAGGGTTCAGATTCACCTCTAATGACAGCTTCATCAATCACGACTTTGGTTACACCTTTACTGGAAGGCAAGTTGTACATGGTATCTAACAGTACGGCTTCTACAATAGAGCGTAATCCACGAGCTCCTGTTTTACGAGCCATCGCTTTACTAGCAATTGCGCGTAAGGCGTCTTCTCTAAACTCAAGCTCTGCATTTTCCAGTGCAAATAAAGCACCGTATTGTTTAGTAATCGCATTTTTAGGTTCTTGCAAAATTTGTATTAAAGCGTCTTCACTTAATTCTTCAAGACTCGTCACAACCGGCAAACGACCAATAAACTCAGGAATTAACCCATATTTCATCAAGTCTTGCGGTTCTACGGCCTTAAATAATTCAGATATCGTTTTACTTTGTGCTTCGGTTTTTACTTTAGCGCCAAACCCTATCCCAGCTCCTTTTGCTGTGCGTTGTTCAATAATTTTATCAAGCCCTGCAAACGCACCACCACAAATAAACAATATTTTAGAGGTATCAACTTGCAAAAACTCTTGCTGAGGATGCTTGCGACCACCTTGTGGTGGAACCGATGCAATCGTTCCTTCAATTAGTTTTAATAAAGCCTGCTGAACGCCTTCACCTGACACATCGCGTGTAATTGAAGGGTTATCAGATTTACGTGAAATTTTATCTATTTCATCAATATAAACAATACCGCGCTGTGCTTTTTCTGGATCGTAATCACATTTTTGCAATAACTTTTGAATAATGTTTTCAACGTCTTCACCTACATAACCTGCTTCAGTTAATGTGGTTGCATCAGCCATTGTAAAAGGCACATCAAGTAGACGCGCTAACGTTTCTGCCAGTAGTGTTTTGCCACTGCCGGTAGGTCCTATTAACAAAATGTTGCTTTTACCTAGCTCTACGCCTTCATGCACGTCACCGTTCTTAAGACGTTTATAATGATTATATACCGCTACCGCCAACACTTTTTTGGCGTGCTCTTGGCCAATGACATAGTCGTCTAAATGTGCATGTATTTCACTGGGTGTTGGCAACGCATCTGATTTTTGCTTAGGCGAAATTTCTTTTATTTCTTCACGAATAATGTCGTTACATAATTCAACGCATTCATCGCATATAAACACCGAAGGTCCAGCAATTAGTTTACGCACTTCATGCTGGCTTTTACCGCAGAACGAACAATACAAAAGTTTGTTATCGCCATCTTTGGTATTATTATCACTCATATTCTTTGCCTATACTGATAAGTGCATTCGACTCCAAGCCAACACACCTAAGATTTCTATTTACCGACATCGGCTCTGCTATTCAAGATACTATCAACTAATCCATAGTCAACGGCTTCTTGCGCACCTAAAAAATTATCTCGGTCAGTATCTTTTGCTACTTTCTCATATTTTTGGCCGGTGTGCTTGGCCATCAAGCGATTCATCTTCTCTTTCGTAGACAGGATTTCTTTTGCGTGAATTTCAAAATCTGACGCTTGCCCCTGAAAACCACCTAATGGTTGATGTATCATGACCCTTGAATTTGGCAGGACGTAACGTTTGCCCTTAGCGCCAGCCGTTAACAAAAATGCCCCCATACTGGCCGCTTGACCAATACACACGGTACTCACATCAGGCTTGATGAAATTCATAGTATCATATATTGCCATACCCGCGCTTACTGAGCCGCCGGGAGAGTTAATATACAAGAAAATGTCTTTTTCTGGATTTTCAGCTTCCAAAAATAACATTTGAGCAACGATAAGATTCGCCATATGGTCTTCAACTTGACCGACTAAAAATATAACGTTTTCTTTTAATAAACGTGAATAAATATCAAATGAACGCTCACCTCTGGCGGTTTGCTCAATAACCATTGGAACGAGTGCGTTAGACGTGTCGATAATATTATTTGTCATTTTGTCTCTTTTTTGTTAAAAAAAATGCCCGGAAAGCCCGAGCATTTAATCAGTTGATAAGCACTTAAGTCAATCACTACGTAAAAAGTTTACGCCTTTTTGTTCATAACTTCATCAAACGATTTTTTCACTTCTTTGACTTTCGCTTTTTCTAATATGGTATCAATTGCTTGTTCTTCAAGTGCCAAGTTTTGAATTTGTTGCAATAACTCTTTATTATTTTTGTAATATTCAATAACTTCAGTAGGATCTTCATACGCAGATGCTGTAGTTTCAATAAGCGCATCTACACGTGCTTGCTCTACTTCTACTTTATTTTCTTTGATGATTTGTCCAATTAACAGGCCTACGGCAACACGGCGTTGCGCGTTTGCCGTAAACATGTCTGCAGGCAATTCAGGCAAGTTTTGGCCGTTACCTTGCTGCTCAAAACGCTGTTTAGCTTGTTCTCTTAACGCATTTACTTCTTGCTCAAGTAAAGCCTTTGGCACTTCAACTTCATTTGCTTCAAGTAATGCATCAATCACTGCTTCTTTTACACGAGTTTTCAATGTTTGGTTCAGTTCGCGCTGCATGTTTTTCTTCACTTCTTCTTCAAGTGCCTCTACACCGCCTTCTGTTACGCCAAATAATGTCGCAAATTCATCGTCAAGTTTAGGTAAATTCAAGCCTTCTACTTTTGTTACGTTAATCGCAAAAGATGCCTTTTTACCTTTTAAAGCTTCAGCATGATAATCTTCTGGGAAGGTGACCTCTGCAACAACTTCATCACCTGCTTTAGTACCCACTAATGGTTCTTCAAAACCTGGTATCATTTGGCTTTTGCCAAGCTCTAGTGGGAAGTCTTCAGCTTTACCTCCATCAAACTCTTCGCCATCAATGCTGCCTACGAAATTTAGCGTTAATTTATCGCCCTTTTTCGATTTACGTTTAACTTCTTTAAACGTGGCATGCTGAGTTTGTAAAGTCTTCATCATTTCAGCAAGATCTTTTTCGTCAATTTCAACGACTGGCTTTTCTATTTCTAGTTTTTCAAGACCTTTAACGTCTACCTCTGGATACACTTCAAATGTAGCGGCAAATTCTAAATCTTCGCCATCAACGTCTTTGGTTAAATCAAATTTAGGCATGCCAGCAGGATTAATTTTCTCTTGCATAATAGCCTGATAGAAATGCTGCTGCATAACTTCACCGGCCACTTCCTGACGAACTGCAGAACCATAACGTTTTTTGATTACACTAACAGGAACTTTACCTGGACGAAAACCGTTAATACGTTGTGTTTTTGCTAATTGTTGTAAACGTGACTTAACCGCTGTATCGACAGAGTCTGCTGGAACGGTAATAGTAAGACGGCGTTCTAACCCTTGGGTCGACTCGACTGACACTTGCATGCTTATACCTCAACTGTGCGCCAATTGCGCGTTTGTAATTCAATTATAGCAAATTCAAAATTAGGTTTGCTATAGACGGCCCACACAACTTTTCAAGTGCATGAGTTTCTAAAAAAAGGACGCCAGATTATACAGAGCGAATTCTTTTTAGTCGAGGAGTTCTAGCCTTTTATATGAAAAAAACTCACTTTATCGGTGGTTATTGTATTAGAAAGCTATATTTTTTGAGATAAGGTGAGTGGATAGAAAACATAAATGCGCTGCAAAATAAACTGACTCAGTCTATGAACAGGCGTAATAATACATTAATTGTTGTTTTTAATATGAAATACAAAGATGGTCGGTGAGATAGGATTCGAACCTACGACCCCTTGGACCCAAACCAAGTGCGCTACCAAGCTGCGCCACTCACCGACAATAGTATTTCTCTATCAATGTTGTTTCTGTACAGATGGTGCGGAAGGAGAGACTTGAACTCTCACGCCGTGAAGCACTGGAACCTAAATCCAGCGTGTCTACCAATTCCACCACTCCCGCATTTGGAGTTTTTACTAGCTTATTGAAGTTGAATTTAGGAATGGGGTGGACGATGGGGCTCGAACCCACGACAACCGGAATCACAATCCGGGGCTCTACCAACTGAGCTACGCCCACCACTGCTTACCTATAATCTAACTTTATTTTATACACTTTAGACGTGCATGGCGCGTCCGGCAGGATTCGAACCTGCGACCACCCGCTTAGAAGGCGGGTGCTCTATCCAGCTGAGCTACGGACGCATCGAATCACTAAAGTATAAAAATGGTCGGTGAGATAGGATTCGAACCTACGACCCCTTGGACCCAAACCAAGTGCGCTACCAAGCTGCGCCACTCACCGACAACATGCCAACAAACTTTTAACGGCTTGCTGTTACGCGGGGCGCATATTACCGACTATGCGCTATATGGTCAAACACTTTTTGTCACAAAATGAAGTTTTTTCATACTTGTCTATAAAGCATTCAAGTGCTGTGTGCTTTTCATTCAATATTTAGCTTGCGCATGGTTTTTTCGTTGAAGTTTCATTACAATTGCGCCACTTACCTTTTTGATCAAGTTTTATTTCATGACTGCGCAATTAATAGATGGCAAAAAAATCGCCAAATTCGTTCGAGGCACGGTAGCTTCATATATTGATATTTTAAAAGAAGCAGACAAACGTATGCCCGGTTTAGCGGTCGTACTGGTAGGAAGCAATCCCGCGTCGCAAGTTTATGTCGCTAACAAAACAAAAGCATGTGCCGAAGTGGGCTTAGTCTCAAAAGAATTTAGGCTGCCCGCCACTACCGAACAACAAGAGTTACTGACACTTGTCGATAATTTAAATAATGATCCGGACATTGACGGTATTTTGGTTCAATTGCCCTTGCCTGCAGGTTTAAATGCCGAAGAAATACTTGAGCGCATACATCCCAATAAGGATGTAGATGGTTTTCATCCGTACAATATAGGTCGCCTTGCCCAACGCATGCCTGCATTACGGCCATGTACGCCTAAGGGCATCATGACTATGATTGCGGCTACAAAGCGGAATATTAAGGGTATGGATGCGGTGATAGTTGGCGCTTCAAATATAGTGGGCCGGCCTATGGGCTTAGAGCTTTTGTTAGCTGGCTGCACGGTAACAACTTGCCACAAATTTACGAAGTCACTCAAAAGCCATGTAGAAAGGGCCGACTTATTAGTTGTAGCCGTTGGTAAACCGCATTTTATTCCTGGACATTGGATTAAACCAGGCTCAATCGTCATTGATGTTGGCATAAACCGTTTAGACGACGGTAGCTTAACCGGCGATGTTGATTTTGAAACTGCAAAAGACCGGGCCGACTGGATAACGCCCGTACCCGGTGGCGTGGGGCCTATGACGGTGGCTAGTTTAATTGAAAATACACTTGAAGCGTATGTACAGTTTCATTCAGACAGAACACAAATAAGCGCTGAATTAGGTAATAAAAAATGAAAAATAGCTCAGCTACGCCTAATCCAACTCTCATAAATGCAGAAAACAAAATTTGGACGTGGCTTGATAAAGTCGTGATTGGGGAAAACTTTTGTCCATTTGCCAAAGTGCCACGTCAGCAAAATAGAATTAAAATAGTCGTTAGCAACGCGGTAACAATCGAACAAGTATTGGCAGCATTAGCTCAGCAATGCGTACATTTAGACGAACATAAGCAAACTGAAACGACCTTATTAGCGTTCACGCAAATATTAAGCCATTTTGACGATTATTTGGACGTGCTAGATATGGCCAATCAGCTACTAGACGATTTGAATTATGAAGGCGTGTACCAGCTTGCCAGCTTTCACCCAGAATATTTGTTTGCGGGTGAACCTAGCCAAGCGATTAGCCATTATACAAATCGCGCGCCCTACCCTATATTTCATTTAATCCGTGAAGATAGCCTGTCACAAGCACTACACTTTGTTGATAATCCTGAGCAAATTCCAGTGAGGAATGTCAAGCACGCTAATCAACTTGGTCTAGCCTTTTTTAAGCAATTTTTGTAAGCTTAGTGGTCTAGCGGCTTAACAGCTTAGTTCTTATTTTTGTTTAGGAAATCTGCCTTGGTTTTAAGCAAGGCATTGGCGTCATTCTCAGCAATACTAAATAACCAATTGTTAAGCTTATTGAGTTTACCCGCACTTGTTATTTTCACAAGGTATTGACCATTCTGCTTGGCAATTTCCAATGAGTGTTTCTCTTTATCTAGCGTGATTAACTTTAAGCGCATCAACTTTTCACTCGCGTCCCAAATTTCTTGATCAAATTCAAACACCTGCTCAAATTCTAATTCAACAAGGCTTGTTACGTAATTCGCTATCGTTAGCGGATAAGCAAGATGCTGATCTTGTTTAAGATTACGCAAAGTGAATTGCTCACCTTGGAACTGAAGCTGCTTTGGTTTGCTAGTAGGTTTACTAGTAGGTTGCCTATTTAATGCATCGCTCTTGTCAATAAACCAACCTAAAACTGACTCTCTTTCAATCGTAAATACATCATCGATTGATAGCGGCAACATAGTTTTCACTAACCAATCAAAACCGGTATCAGGTAAGGTTAAGGTTTTATCAATCAACAGCATCTGATCTTGCTTCGCAAAGCGCACAAACTGCCCGGTTTGCACAGTGGCTTTATTGCCTATTAACAATTCAATGGTTCCTGATTTTGTGTATAACCTTACTAAGCTAGCCGTGCTTTGAGGATCAGATGGCGATAACAAACCCAATCGCGCATGGTTTTTAGAAAGTGCGCTTTTATATTCTACAACCTGCGCATCTAATAAAGTGCGTACTAATGCTGACAAAGATGATTGTAATAGCGGAAAACCTGTTACCCCATCAATATGGTATGTACTCCATCTACCCTGTTCAAAGCTTGCGTTAAGTAGTGTACCTTCATGTTTAATAATTTCTATGCGACTAATTTGGTCTTGAGCGCCTTGTGCATTTTCCATAGCAGACATTTTTAAATTACCGATAGAGATTAATGGCTTGCGCGCAGGTAGCGGCTTACTAGTTTCAGGAGACTGCTGCAAGCCCCAGTATACGCCTGCGGCTAAGATCACAAAAATAAGCGTTAAAAAAGCGACTTGTTTTTGCATTATTGTTTACCTTCTTTAACTTGGTGTTTATCAACTAGTGCGTTTTTTGTATCTTGTACAGAGGGCTGATTTACCAACTTGCTAGTCGTATTTTTTGTGCTTTTTAAGGTTTTAAGCGTCACTTGCTTTGGCGCTCTTTTTCGCATTAACTTGGCCAATATAAATAATAAAAACACAAGCAACAAAGGTGCAGCCACTATATTGACCAGTTTAAGCTGATTGCCTAACGCGTCTATATCTTTTTCTAACTGAAATTGCACTTCGCGTAGCGATTTTCGGATAGCAATTTTTTGTTGCGTAAATTGATCAATCGCCATTTGTTGCTCGGGCGTTAATGCCAAGGTGTTGCCCGTAGTTTGTAATTGCGAAAGTTCTTGTTCAGTTTGCTTTAACTCAGCTTGCAATCGTTTCTCTTGTTCGCGAAACTGCTCTTCTGCAACAAGTTGTATAGCCTGCACACGTGTAAAGGGGCGCATGAAAGCACCTCTGCTGCGAATGCCTATAAGATCTTCACTGCCCGCGAAATTTTGTAACACATTGGTGAGAAAATCGCCATTATTCGCGAAGGGAGTCACAACCGTTTGCCCAAAAAAATTGCTTTGTTGTACCCAAAACCGATCAGCTGCAATATCTGCATCTGCCACCACCACCAAATTTAACTGATCTGTTTCTCTAATCAACTTAGGATCTTGTAATAAATCAATATTTTGTCCATTTATAAGATGCGAACTAGCGGTTCCGGTGTACCTAGCCGCTAAGGTAAAAACCCGATTCACTTTCAAAAAGTCTTGATTAAGTAAGGCCGGGTTTTTGGTTTTTGCGTATTTAGTGGCGGCCATTATGCTGGTGTTTTTAGAGCTGCTTAACAACACGGATTGTTTCAGCTTACTATTGGTTGTTAAGGTCAGCGTACCAAACGAGGCGCCGTTAATGGTGTTTAAATCGCCACTGGTAATATCAAAACGATTTATTTGCTCGCTGCTTAAACCTAAAAAACCGAGGTGACGATCAACACCGCCTTGATTATTGCGCACTTCAAGACCAATTAATGCATCTAGCACAACTTGAGTGTTATCAAACGCAACACCATAACTTTCTAACAAGGGCAAGGACGAAGAATTTGCGCCCACACCACCCATTTGCGCCATAAGATCTGATTCGTAATGTGGGTCAACTAAGGCCAAGGTTTTACCACCTGACATTATAAATTGGTCGACTTGCGCAAGTAATGCGTCATTTAGGTTTTGTGGATGCCATAGCATCAGCACTTGCGTATTGCTTGGCAAATCGACATCAGACGAACTCACCACACTCACTTCAAAGAACTCTTGCAGTTGCTGATACAGCACATAGGCAGGTGTTGATTGACCGCTTATGGGATTCTCTGCGCCGGCTATTTGCAAATCGCTTACGATGGTCAATTGCACTGGCTCTGGATCGTTTAGTTGATATATTAAACTACTAATGTCGTATTCTAAAAACGCTTCTTTTTGAGGATCAAAAAAGCCAATTACTACCGCGTCATCAAGCGAGTTAGTGCCAGCCAAACCAAAGTAAATGGTGTCTTGGCCAACACCTGTTGGCGCCGCTGTTAGGCCAAAAGACGCTGCACGATCTTCGGCTTCAGAAAATGGCTGTGGGTCAATTATCTCTAAGTTTATTTTGCCATTCGATAAACGCTCGTATTCATGCAATAAACTATTAACGCGCGCCGCATAGTCACGCGCTACTGTCATACCAGAGGATGTACTTTCTGAAAAGAAATAGTAAAGCGTGATAGGCTCTGACAGATTCTTTGCTATTGCCTGACTCCCTTGTGAAAGAGAGTAAATTTTTTTGTCGGTTAAATCAGCATTAAAGCCTTTTAAATAGCTATTGTTAATAATAACAGCGGCTAAAAAGACACCGCCTAGCAGAGTAAATAGTAAAATATTAGAAAAAGTCTTTTTCATGATTAATTAGCCTTTTTCTGTTCAATAACAAGATAGCCCGCATACAACCAAGCGCTTATGCTTAACAAATAGAACATCACGTCATGCAAGGATATTACGCCCTTAGCCATGTTCTGAAAATGGGTCAAAAAGCTCAATCCTGCGATAGCGTCAATCAATATATTAGGTGCCCAAGATTGAAACATATCAATCACTACAGGTGAACCGGTCAATACAAATATGAAACAAATAACAATGGCTAGTATAAAGGCAACCACTTGATTACGAGTCGTGGCTGACATGCAAACACCTACCGCTAAAAATGCACCTGACATTAACCAACTGCCAATATAGGCAGCTAAAATAATACCGTTGTCTGGATTACCTAAATAATTCACGCTTAACCATAATGGAAAGGTTAATAACAAACATAAGCCAAGCACCGCCCACGCGGCAAAAAACTTGCCAAATATAATTTGACGAGTCGTTAGTGGCAACGTCATTAACAACTCGATGCTGCCACTTTTGCGCTCTTCAGACCATGTGCGCATGGCAATGGCGGGCACTAAGAATAAATAGAGCCATGGATGGAAATTAAAAAAGCTTAGTAAATCGGCTTGCCCGCGTTCATAAAAGCCGCCGAATGAGAAAGTAAACACACCTGACATCACTAAAAATATCAGAATAAAAATATAGGCGACTGGAGTAGCGAAAAAACTAGCAAATTCGCGTTTAAAGACCGTTATCGTTGCACTCATGCGAAAGCCTCCTCGCCCGTATTTGCGGTAATCTCTCTAAATACATCGTCTAAATTAACTTCTCGAGGATAAATCATATCAACTGGCATATGTTGTAATTGCACATGTGCAGTTACTCGCGTCAGTATATGTTGACCAGGCTCTGCAAATATTGTCACCTGACTGGTGGCTTTGTCGTGGATCATGTCGGCTACGCCCTCAAGCTCGAGTAGTCCTGAAACATCGCTTAAATAGCTGAGTTTAAGGGTCACTGCGTTATAGTATTTTGACATCTTTTTTAGGGCTTCGGGGGTATCGTCAAAACATTTTCTACCATCGGCTATAATGATCGCGCGATTACACACCGCTGATACTTCTTCTAATATGTGGGTAGAAACAATCACAATTTTATCTTTAGCCAGATTTTGGATAAGTTGGCGAACTTGATGCTTTTGATTGGGATCTAAACCATCTGTAGGTTCATCTAAAATAAGAATTCTAGGATCATGAATAATTGCTTGAGCAATACCTACGCGGCGCTTAAAACCTTTTGACAAGTTCTCTATCTTTTTATCAACCACCGCTTGTAAAGCAACTTGCTGCACGACACGCGTAATAGCTTGCACACGATCTTTGCGAGGGATTTTACGCACTTTTGCAATAAAATATAGAAATTGATAAACCGTCATATCGGTATACGCGGGTGCTCCTTCTGGCAAGTAACCAATGTCTTGCTTTATTGCTATCGACTCAGCGCTAGAACGATTGTATTGGCGTTTGTCTATTTCAATGGTACCTGAAGTTGCTAATAAAAAGCCGGTGAGCATTTTCATTGTTGTTGATTTTCCAGCCCCATTGGGCCCTAAAAAACCCACTACATCGCCTTCGTTTATCTCGAAACTAAGGTCGTCTACCGCTCGATGATGGTCAAAAACCTTACACAGATTAGTTACCGAAATCATAGTTATCCCTTATAATTTATATCGCCTTGTGCACAGACGATACCAGTCTTTGGTATTCTTATTAATAATGCTTACAATCAAGCCCAATAATGACAATCAAAACAATGAAAAATTCCAATACTAGGCTTATTTTGGCATACATTGTGAGCTTTTGTTGTCTATTATAGCGCTTAACACAAGCACATAACCCGCAATTCATATGGGGATAGAATAATTATTCTCAAGCCAACAGGCTGAGTTCTTATACCGTTTAAGTCAAACAAAAGGAGCTACTTTGCATTATTCAATTGAGCCAATAGCATATATCAATACGCCCTTTAGGCAGAAATTTGCCATACCCCGTCAAAGCCTAGCCTTAAGTCCTGCAGTGGGTGAAGTGACATTTTGTGAGCATATAGATGCATCACAGGCGTTAGAGGGAATAGAGGCATTTTCACACTTGTGGTTGCTGTTCATTTTCCATCAAAATATTGCTCAAGGTTACAAAGCAAAAGTTAGACCACCGCGCTTAGGTGGTAATAAAAAAATAGGCGTATTTGCTAGCCGCAGTAGTTTTAGGCCAAATGGTATTGGTATGTCGCTGGTCAAAAATTTAGGCCTGCACAATGGCGTATTAAAAGTTGCAGGTGTAGATTTAGTCAATAACACACCCATAATTGATATTAAGCCCTATTTACCCTATGCCGATGCGATTGTAGATGCTCGCGCAGGCTATGCACAACATTCGCCTGACCCTACATTAGGCGTGAGTTTCTCTCCCCAAGCAGCAAAAACCTTGCGTAACATTGAGCGTGAGTATCCCGATTTGTGTGAACTCATTACCGCTGTGTTACAACAAGATCCGCGCCCTTCTTACAAAAAGGATAAAGACGACAGCAAACATTATTTTGTCCAGCTATACCATTTTGATATTCAATGGCACGTAATAGGTCAACACGCTGAGGTAATTGAAATTAAGACGCTGGCAGCTAATCAGTCAAATAACGAGAAATAAGCGGTTTAGCAATTTTTTGCTTTAGTCTAGGTGCGCAGACTGCTAATATCTTGCCAATTATTCTTATAGTATGAAAAGCACTTACCATTATGCGCACTACTCGATATTTACTGGCCACACAAAAAGAAATTCCTAGCGATGCAGAAGTTATTAGCCATCAACTTATGCTGCGCGCTGGAATGATTCGAAAACTTGCCTCAGGCTTATATAGTTGGCTACCCAGTGGTCTTCGCGTGCTCAATAAGGTCACTAAAATTGTGCATGAAGAAATGACGAAAGCCGGCGCCCTAGAAGTCAATATGCCGGTGGTGCAACCCGCCGATTTATGGCAGCAGTCGGGTCGTTGGGAAGAATACGGCCCCGAACTATTGCGCATTAAAGACCGTCATCAACGCGATTTTGTGCTGGGTCCTACGCATGAAGAGGTGATTACGACATTAGTCAGCAACGATGTCAGCAGTTACAAACAATTACCACTTAATTTATACCAAATTCAAACCAAATTTAGAGACGAAGTTAGGCCAAGGTTTGGCATTATGCGTGGCCGCGAGTTTGTTATGAAAGATGCGTATTCTTTTCATTTAAGCATGGAGTGTTTACAAAACACCTATGAAACCATGCATCAAGCTTACTGCAATATTTTTGATCGAATTGGCTTAGAGTATCGGCCTGTCATTGCCGATTCAGGCTCTATTGGTGGAGCGGTTTCGCACGAGTTTCATGTGTTGGCCGATTCGGGCGAAGATGATATTGCGTTTAGCGATAATTCGTCTTACGCCGCAAATGTTGAACTTGCTGAGTCTATCGCCACTGGCACTGCGGGTGAGGCAACTAAAACGCTAGAAAAAGTCAATACTGGTCATGCAAAAACGATTGATACGGTAGCTGAAGTACTCAACATTGACGCCAAACAATCGGTCAAAACGCTCATGGTGAAAGCAAGTGATGAGGTTGCTGCCGATATTATTGCCATTGTATTAAGGGGTGATCATCAACTCAATCAAATTAAAGCTGAAAAACATGCATGGATAGCAAGCCCATTGACCATGGCAACTGAAGAAGACGTCATAAAGCTGGTTGGTTGTGGCTTTGGTACCTTAGGTCCAGTCAAATTGCCTTTACCTGTATTAGTTGATAACAGCGCCGCCTCATTAAGTGATTTTGTTTGCGGCGCAAACGAATCTGAGACCCATTTTACGGGTGTAAATTGGTCGCGTGATGTAGGTGATATTGACACAGCTGATTTACGCAATGTGGTGTCGGGCGATCCATCGCCTTGTGGCTCAGGAAATCTTGAAATTCGCAAAGGCATTGAAGTTGGCCATATATTCCAGCTTGGCGATAAGTATTCAAAAGCAATGAATTGTGGAGTACTGACGGAAAGCGGTAAGCATCAAGTATTACAAATGGGTTGTTATGGTATTGGCGTTACGCGAATAGTGGCCGCTGCCATTGAGCAAAACAATGATAAATACGGCATTATTTGGCCTGATGCCATTGCGCCTTTTAAAGTCGTAATTGTGCCTATGAACATGTATAAGTCTCATCGCGTGCAAGAAGTGGCCGAGAAACTCTACCAGCAGTTAGTTGACGCAGGTATAGAAGTTTTGTTTGATGATAGAAAGGAAAGACCGGGCGTAATGTTTGCTGATATGGAATTAATTGGCGTACCTCATAGCATAATTATTGGCGAACGAAACTTAGACGATCAGGTCGTTGAGTACAAAAATAGACGCACAGGTGAAAAAACTTTACTCGCAATTGATAATGTTGTTGGCTTTGTTGCCGAAAAATAGGAGTCACTATTTTTTTCAGCAACTTGTAAGGCTAACTTGTGCAGATAACCTTTTATGGTGTTAGAGGTTCTATTCCCACCCCCGGAGCGGACTTTGTTCGCTTTGGCGGCAACACCGCATGCGTGCATGTCGAACTGTCAGATGGCACCGATATTGTGCTTGATGCCGGAACCGGTATTCGCATACTTGGTAAGCGGCTGATAAAAAAAGATACGCCTATTCATTTATTGCTAAGCCATAATCATTGGGACCATATACAAGGCTTCCCTTTCTTTGCGCCTATATATCAATCTAATAGACTTATTTATGTCACCCCGGGTTTAACCGATGAGAATAGGCCTAAGGCCTTTTTAGAGCAAATGAAAGGTAGTTTTTTTCCAGTGCCGAAAGAAGCACTAAATGCGAACATCGAAATTACCCAACACCTTACAGATAGCTGGCAAATTGGCAGTGCTACCGTACAAAGAATTCCCATGAATCATCCAGGTGGAGGTAGTTGCTATACTATCTGTGAGGGCAATAATAAAGTTGCTTACATCACGGATAACGAGCTATATCCTCCTTACGCTAAAAGCACCCACTTTTTAGATTTTGTGAATTTTACTAAAAACGCTAATTTATTGATCCACGACGCGCAATATATAGTGGGCGACATGCCCGCAAAGTCAGGCTGGGGGCATTCGGTAGCTGAAGAAGCGATTAAACTAGCGTTAGCGGCCAATGTAAAACAACTCGCGTTATATAGTCACGACCCTGAACGCAGCGACGAAATGGTGGATGAAATTGTCGATCATGCAAATTTGATTATTCAAATAGGGGGTGGTGATACCATTTGCTTTGCTGGTGCCGAGGGGCTATGTATAACAATTTAATTTTTCTGTGAGCGTTAATTGATACCTGATTCTTGGATATTGGAAAGGGTTTGCGGTGCTTCTACTCAAGCTAACGTTTAACAGTATGATTGTTATCCTTTAATTGCCAAGTCGGTTGCGATCATTTTGCTTTTCGTCTTGTTCTACTTTTCGCAATTTATACATTATTATTCATCAATTGGAATTTCTGAGCTCGTTATTTATAACTGCACTAAAGTATATCTTTGCAAACTTTTCGGCGTTATATGCTGATGAGAGATTGACCACATCCCTGTATTGCGTCTATTATGATTCTGAGGTTACATTTCTCACACATAAAAACAACATAAAACTAGCATTACTCAATTATTATTAATTATTGACTAGGGAATAAAAACACATGCATACAAATTCAAAGTTAGCGACATCGATTCGCATAGCATTGGCGTTAGGCGTGACATCAGCAGCAATCATGAGCCCAACGGCAATCGCACAAGAAACTCAAAACAACGCTGAAGCAAAAGTTGAGCGCATTGCAGTTACCGGTTCACGCGTACAACGTGTGAACATGGTGAGCTCAAGCCCGATTACAGAAATTAGCGCTGCCGATATCAAAATGTCGGGATTAACGCGCATAGAAGACATACTAAACGATATGCCAGCACTTTTTGCGGCGCAAACATCTAACGTGGCCAACGGCTCAACCGGTACCGCAACGTTAAACCTACGTAACTTAGGCGCTTCTAGAACCTTGGTATTGGTTAACGGACGTCGTCTACCTTCTGGTTCACCCGGCGCTGGCGGTTCAGCTCCTGATGTTAACCAAATCCCTGCCAATTTGATTGAGCGCATTGAAGTACTCACCGGTGGTGCATCAGCAACCTACGGTTCTGACGCAATAGCAGGCGTAGTTAACTTTATATTAAAAGACAATTTCGAAGGTTTCTCTTTCGATTACCAAACCAGTTTTTATAACCACGATAACAACAATCGCAGTATTCAAGATGTTGTTAGCAGCAATGGTTTCGATGTACCTAGCGGAAATGTCAAAGACGGTCATACAAATGACTTCTCGATGATGGTAGGTGCTAATACCGCAGATGATCGTGGTAACGTGACCTTATATGCCACTTTTCGTGACATCAAAGCAGTGGTGCAATCTCAACGAGATTACAGTGCTTGTGCATTGAACGGCAGTCAATCTGCGTTTGGGTGTGGTGGCTCAAGTACTACTCCACAGGGCAGATTTACCAATTTCGGCGGCAGTGCAGCAGATGGTATTCCAGGTCTTAACTTTCAAGTCGCGGGCAATGAATTTGTGCCCTTTACCGATTTGTACAATTATGGCCCGCTAAACTATTTCCAACGACCAGACGAACGTAAAACGTTAGGTGCATTAGGTCGTTATGAGATTAATGAGCACGCAGACGTGTATGCTGAAATAAGTTACATGGATGATCGTAGTGTTGCACAGATAGCGCCTTCAGGTGCATTCTTCGTAACCGATAAATTATACTGTGGCAACCCTTTACTATCTGCACAACAGTTTGATGCTTTATGCGGCGCCTTAGGTGTTGGCCCTACTGAATTTGCGGAAGGTGTGTATGTTGGACGTCGAAATGTAGAAGGCGGACCACGTCAGGATGACTTGCGTCATACCTCTATGCGCGCTGTGTTAGGTGTTCGAGGCTTCATTAATGATGACTGGTCTTACGATTTGTTTGCTAACCACGGCACCGTGGCAATGGTAGAAACCTATCGAAATGAAATGTCAGTTACGAATATCATAAGAGCCTTAGACGTCCGTGCCGACCCAGACTCTGGTGCAGCGGTATGTCAATCTGTGTTAGACGGTTCAGATCCAAACTGTGTACCTTGGAATGTGTTTTCGGAAGGTGGTGTAACCCCAGAAGCAATCAATTATTTAGTTAAGCCTTTGTATGCTCGTGGTGATACCTATAGCACCCAAGTAAGTGGTTATGTAGCGGGTGATTTAACCTCCGCTGGTGTAATGGTACCCGGAACTAGTACAGGTGTAGGTGTTGTGGCTGGTTTTGAATACCGCCGTGACGCATTGAAGTTTGAACCAGATTTTGGTTTTTCTTCGGGTGATGGCGCAGGTCAGGGGGGTCCAACTAATGGTGTATCAGGTAACTTTAATGTAAAAGAAGTATTTGGAGAGCTTAATATTCCTTTGTTAGAAGGACATGACTATGCAGATGATTTAACGCTTGAGTTAGCTTATCGTCATTCTGAGTACTCAACTGACCAATCTACCGACACCTACAAATATGCTGCCACTTGGGCGGTTAACGACCAACTTCGTTTCCGTGCGAGTTTCCAACGCGCGGTGCGTGCTGGTAACGTACGAGACTTATTCCGTCCATCAGGTCTCGGTTTATTTAACATGAACATTGATCCCTGCGGTATTGGCGGTGCTTTAAGCCAAGCAGAATGTTTAAACACTGGCTTAACCGCCGCGCAATACCAAACATCGGCATTGGAAAGCCCAGCGGGTCAATATAATCAGATTACGGGTGGTAACCCTAACTTAGCGCCTGAAGAATCAGATACTATCTCGTTTGGTGCTGCGTTTTCTCCTGACTTTATTGAAGGCTTATCGATCAACATTGATTACTTTGATATTGATGTAAAAGACGCGATATCTAATATCCCTGCAGCGACGATTATAAACGAGTGTGGTAAAACAGGTCAGGCAGTATTCTGTGACCTTATAAACCGTGGCCCGAATGGTAACTTGTGGGTAGGTACCGCGGCAGTTACCGCTACAGATATTAATATTGGTTACTTAAGCACAACTGGTGTTGACATTGAAGCCACCTATTCCGTCGATTTAGAGGATATGGGCGAGTTAAAGCTTGGTTTAATGGGTACTTGGCTTGATAGTTTAGAAAATCAACCTTTACCTGGTGCAGTAATTGATGATTGTGTAGGCGTATGGGATCGCTCAGTGTGTGGGCAACCTACTCCAGAATGGCGCTCAAACTTACGCGCTACGTGGATTATGCCTTGGGATGCTACGCTTACGGCTACTTGGCGTTATTTAGGTAAAGCCGATGAGTATAACGGCGCAGACGCAGCATCAGGTCCTGATAACCTAGGTGCGCAAAGTTACTTTGATGTTGCCGGAACGTGGGTAGCGCATGAAAATGTGACTTTACGTGCAGGTATTAGTAACTTGCTAGATAAAGAGCCACCGTTAATTCCTAACTCTCCAACCGGTTCTGGTAATGGTAATACCTTCCCAGGCTTTTACGATGGTTTAGGACGTTATGTGTTTGCGGGCTTTACGCTTAACTTCTAAAACGTTTAGAACTGATTAATAAACCGGCCCTTCGCGGCCGGTTTATTTTTTATACAACATTAAAAATAAAGACAGAAATAGTATGACTACTGAAGAAAAGGTTCAAAAAGTGATTCAGTATTGCCGCTTAGGTCAAATGGCTTTAGCCGAAGAATTGTGTAATGACCTATTAAAAGAAGACCAAAAGCTTATTTCGGCCCAATGGTTATTACTAGAAATATATCTTTCCCAAAAACGCCATGAACAATTATTAGATACTGTAGGCCTAATTGTAATTTCACAATCACAAAGTTTACCTTACGTAAATGAAATTGCGACCATCTTGGTAAACGAAGGTGAATTTGAGGTCGCGCAAAAATCTTATTTACGGTACTTGCAAGCCTATCCTGAATCAGCTCAAGCGCACTACGAATTAGCAGTTTTGCAAAAACAATCTGGTTTACTACAAGCAGCACTTTCCAGCTATAAAAAGTCGCTTACTTTGAATATAGTGAATCCAGAAACAGTACATGTAAATATCGCGGTTATTTTCTCTGAATTACGCCAAGAGCGATTAGCAAAGCAGCACTTAAGTTCAGCGCTACTTTGCCAACCATCACATGTACCCGCACTTTTTAATTTAGCTACTTTGTATGAAGAATGGGGCAAACGGGAAAATGCTATCGCGCTATATGAAAAAATTTTAAAGTTAGAGCCGAATAATATTGAAGTTATCACGCGCATAATAAATGCGACAAAAATTGTCGACTCAAGGCTATCTTTAGTCGAGCACCTAAAAAAGCTACTCTCTTCTTCGAAACATTTATCGCAAATAGATAAAGAGGCTGGCCATTTTGCACTAGGCAAAGCGTATGACGATTGCCGTGTATTTGATCTCGCCTTTCATCATTACCGCGTAGCCAATGAATACTGTGCACAACGTTCACCGCATTATGATTGCGCTGCTCACGAACGCTATATACAAACGATTATTAGCACATTTAATGCTAAGTGGATAAAGCAGAACACGCTTGCTTCTGATTATAAACCTATTTTTATTTGCGGCATGTTTCGCTCTGGAACCAGTTTAACAGAGCAAATCCTAGCCGCGCACAGCGACGTTTCGTCAGGTGGAGAGCTAAGTTTACTCAATCAGCTCATCAAAAATACAAGGCGCAGCTTCCCCCACGACATTAGTGTTGATAAAAATCTCCTAATGGAAATTTCTGCAAACTATCAAACCGGGATTAAAAAACTATTTCCAAATGCCGTTATGGTGACAGACAAAAGACCTGATAATTTTGTTTACTTGGGCTTGTTAAAAGCTATTTTCCCTAATGCTAAATTTATTTGCACTATACGCAATCCTTTAGACGTTTGTCTTTCGGTATACTTCCAGCATTTGGGCAATGAATTACCCTACAGTAATAAGCTGATATCCATTGCGCAATATTATATTCAGTACCTCAAGCTTGTTCGGCATTGGCAACAGTTAATGCCAGATAGCATTTTAATTATGGATTATGAAAAATTAGTGGCTTCGCAAACAGATTCAAGCCAACAATTACTGAAGTTTTGTGGTTTGCCGTGGCAAGACCAGTGTCTAGAATTTTATGCGCATAATAATGCCATCAAAACCGCTAGCCTATGGCAGGTGCGCCAGCCTATGTACCAAAGTTCGGTGCATCGTTTCAAAAATTATGCTGACCAGTTGAGCGAGGTCGAAACCTATTTAGACAAACATTTGCCCCTTGGATATGCAGACTTTCAATAGCCAAATAGAGCCTATTTATTCTAAGCTGCAGCTTGACAGGCGCCATAATAGTAGGCAACTTCGTATTCACTATTGATTTATTGGCCGTCTTTGGATTCATTATCCGTAGTTTAGTTGACATTGTGCCTAACAATATAAAAAATTAAGGAATACGCTATGCGAAACGTTAAACATATTCATCATGCTATGTTGCCTTTACCAGACGGCACACAGTTAGCTTACCGCGCATGGTTACCCGATAACGCAAATGAACAACCTGTACCTGCCATTTTAGAATTTCTTCCTTACCGTAAGAATGATGGCACCATTGTACGTGACGAAATTACCATGCCCCAAACCGCAGCTCATGGGTATGCTTGTGTGCGTGTAGACTTACGAGGGTGCGGTGAGTCACACGGCCACACCACCGATGAATACACCCAGCAAGAACTTGACGATGGGGTTGATATAATTGCGTGGCTTGCCGACCAGCCATGGTGTGATGGCCACGTTGGCATGGTAGGAATATCATGGGGAGGATTTAACTCTCTGCAAGTGGCGGCGCTGAATCCCCCAGCCCTAAAAGCAATTATTACGCAATGCTCTACTGATGATCGCTACAATGAAGACGTGCATTATATGGGCGGTTGTTTACTCAATGACAACCTAGACTGGGCAGCGTTTTTTTGGGCCTATGCACAAGC